>MDSV01175683.1_pt1 | contig 14552 bp, 13 predicted proteins | sample 810851 | NCBI WGS metagenome assembly MDSV01 (sample SAMN05326640, study PRJNA326480) | marine metagenome | isolation source: seawater | place: Atlantic Ocean: North East | collected 2012 | reverse complement strand
TTTAAATTAACTTGATAAAATTCAAATTTCAATTTTTCTTTTTTTAACCATTTATATGGTAATAAAACATCATTTGGCTCTTTAGATCTACTACATCCTATAACATCATGCCCCTTTTCCAATAAAAACCTCACCATAGATGACCCAGAAAAGGAATTAGAACCAATTACTAGAAATTTATCTAACATAATTTTATTTTATTAATGTTTCTACTGTTTTGAGCAAATTAGTTTTATTCAACCTATTTCCAGTCCCCGCACTTGCAACAGTTTCCGCTGCAGATAAATTACCTAATAAAAGTGTTATACGATCATCAACGCCCCCGGCAAAGCATAAAGATGTTATTGCCAATAATGTGTCTCCAGCTCCAACCCTATCCACGATTTTTTGAGCAAATGCAGGACAATGAATAAATTTATTACCATTAAAAACCATTGATCCTTTTTTGCCAAGAGTAATGGTAATAAACTTAGAATTAGAACTTTTAAAAAGTCTTTTTATTAGCGAGGTAATATTATCATTACGATTGCGATAATCATGTCGTAATTCTCCCGAATGAACACAAATATAATCTGCTTTATTATATTTTGAAACCGAATGGAATGATGAATTAAAGGAGTTTAATTGGGTATTCACAGATAGAAAAGCCGATTTATTTTCAAGTAATTTTACAATACTAGGAGTTATAAGTCCATGCCCATAGTCAACAACAATAACAACGTCGTAATCTCCAATACAAGAATTAACTTTTTCTGAGAATTCTCTTTCTTCTTTTTCATTTAAATTTTCATCGTTAAGATCATATATTCCTTGGACTTTCGTTTTGGTATAATCATCAATATATCTAGTTTTTAATATTGTAGGGCTTTGATTTTTTATTATGAATTCAAGCTCAACATTATCAGCAATGTTTTTTATAATAAAATCTTTTTGGCTATCACGATCTCCTAAATAGGTTAATAATTTTACTTCATTACAAAAATCAGATAAATGATTAGCAACAGAAAGCACACCGCCCGCAAATTTTTCTGTCCGTAATTTTTTACTTACTAATACAGGTTCTTTCCCAGATTTGCCTATACTATCACAGAAAATATATTCATCAACTATAGATTCGCCTATTAGTAATACCTTCTTGCTTTTTAATTGGTCTATACTCTCAAAAATATCAGATATAGAAAAACTACGTTTTATTTCTTCTAAAAATAACTTTTGATCTGGACTATGGTCTGAAAAAAAATTGTTTAGAAGATTTGAAGAGCTGAACACTGCGCCTTTAGTGAATCTAATTTTTCCACCTATTTTTTCAACTGCTTCTTGTTCTAATTTTATATTACCACTTATGTCATCTGAAGGATTTTTATAATCTGGCCCCTTGACATATAAATCAGGTTTTAATTTTTCAATTGTTTCAATTGCTGTAGGCCATTCATTTATTGCAATATAATCAACACATTCCAACGCAGAGATTGCTTCTGCTCTTAGTTTTTGATTAAAAACTGGCCTACCTACACCTTTGTTAACAAATACATCAGGAGTTAACGTTACAACTAGAATATCACCCATAGATTTTGCTTCTTCAAAATATTTTATATGACCAATATGCAATAAATCAAAAACACCGTGGCAGAGCACATGAATTTTTTTTGTTTGCTTAGCAAGCAAATCATTTAATTCAGAAATCTTTTTTATTTTTTTATTTGACATTATGAAAATATATAAATTAACCGAGGAGGTTTGATTCCCAATTAACTCTAGGCCTAATTATTCCACCATGAGGCTTTCCAGTTTTTTGATATTGTGAAATTGTATCTAGAATATTGAACTCTAATACTCGTTCTTCATGTGCAATGACATTTAGCGCATTTCGACCTACAGCAATATTTACAAAATATGTTCCAGCATTTAATAGATGTCCAGGGATTGTACATACTGTTCTGTAAAGACCGCGCGGTTGTGGACTATTCCAAATATCATCAGGATTTATGGATTCACTTGGTGCATTTGTAGAAGCAAAAACATGTACATCCATAGAATTAAATAAGTGAAATCCAACCCACATTTTTGTATCATTTTTTAAATTATGATAATTAATTTCAATTTTAAAATCATCTTTTAGATCAATTTCACTACTTATTTTCCCAGAGATTGAAACAATCTTCGCAGATTGAAGTCGCAATATATCATCTCCGGGTGCTTTTTCAATATTATCCCAAGTAATACTACTGTTTTTTGAGCTTCTACTATCCAAGTACTTTTTTATCACTACATCTGCAGTACCATCTTCTTTAATAGACCCATTCTCAAGAAGTATTGCTCTATCACAAAGCGTAGCAATGCTACTCATATTGTGACTAACAAATAAAATTGTTCTCCCTTCTTTACTTACCTTTTCCATCTTTCCCATAGCTTTTTTTTGGAATTCTGCATCTCCAACAGCCAGGACTTCATCAACAACTAAAATTTCCGGTTCTATGTGAGCGGCTACAGCAAAGGCCAAGCGAACATACATCCCACTTGAAAATCTTTTGACCGGTGTATCTAAAAAATTTTCCACCCCAGCAAAATCAACTATTTCATCAAACTTTCTCTTTATTTCTTGACGATGCATTCCAAGTATTGCACCATTTAAGAAAATATTTTCTCTCCCGGTTAATTCTGGGTGAAAACCTGTTCCAACTTCAAGTAAACTTGCTATTCGTCCTCGAACAACAGCCCTACCAGAATTTGGTTCTGTTATTCGGCTCAAGACCTTGAGCAGAGTTGTTTTCCCTGCTCCATTATGACCAATAATACCAATTCGCTCACCTACATTAATTTCCAAATTAATTTTCTTTAGCGCCCAAAATTCTTCAACATTTTGGTGAGTATAATATTCAGGATTTTTGATACGTGACCAAACCTCTTTCACCTTATCTGTGATTACGTCTCTAAGGGCAACATATTGCTTGCCCTCGGATTGATGCCCAATCATGTAGGACTTACCTAGGTTTTCTGTTTTAATTATAGGGTTCATAAAGATAGAGTTATTTTTTTAATTTATATAATATCAGCAAAAGACTTTTCCATTTTACGAAATTTTGCTAATCCAATTATCATAAAAAACAAAGCAACAAAAACTGAAAGTATAAAACCTGGAAAATATATGTTTGATTCACCTCCCAAAATAGCCCAACGAAATCCTTCAATAACACCTACCATTGGATTTAGAGAATAAATTAAACGATATGTATCTGGCACTACATTGCTGCTATAACCTACAGGAGAAATATATAGGCCTAATTGCACAATGAAAGGAACAATATACCTGAAATCACGGTATTTCACATTAAGAGCTGTAATAAATAAACCAGTACCCAGTGCTGTTAAGAAAGCTAATAATAGAAATCCTAAAACAAAAATTATTTCCCAATTTGGGGAAAAAGAATAATAAAACATCAGAAAAACAAGGATCACAAAAGATATTAAGAAATCTACAAAGCTCGTGACAATTGAACTTGCAGGAATAATAAGTCGCGGGAAATACACTTTTGTTATTAGGTTTGTATTCCCAATCAAACTATTGCTAGTTGCTGCAATTGAACTTGCAAAAAATTGCCATGGCAACATACCTGCATAAACCATTATAGCGTAGGGGGCGTTACCATCACTGGGCAATTTAGCCATTTTACCAAAAACAATTGTAAATACTACCATAGTTAACAACGGACGGATTAATGCCCATAAAATGCCTATGACAGTTTGCTTATAGCGAACGCTAATATCTCTCCAGCTTAGAATGTAAAATAACTCTCTATATCTCCATAGATCAAACCAATAATTCTTTCCTGCTCGACCAGCTTCAATTATTATTTCATATTTATTATTCATTCTAATCAGATGAGTTATTTTAAGCTATACTATATAGATTCAATCTGCTTATAATTAAAAAGGCTTCACGCAATATTAAGATTTTTAAACTTTTTAAACCAGAATTCTTCATCGCCTAACTTGATGCGATTATCGTAGCGACCTAAATGATCTAAAAAACTATCAATATTATTTTCCTTAATTATTTTATCTTTACCATTAATAAGCTGAGTCAATCTTTGTTTTATAACTGATACAGGTTTTCTCCCTATTAGGTAAGAGTATTTTAGTAAGAGCTGAGCTTTTTTGATAAAATTAATTTCATCTTTAATCAGAGTTGAATGGCTAATAAAACTGTCAATCTTGCTCGCATATTCTGAGCATCTATTCCCATCAACTTTATACAAATATTTTTCTGTATATATATTTAGTTGATTTTTTTTTATTCGATCTCTTATAAATGTATTATTTACAAGCACCTCTTCAACTTTTGCAACAAGATCATCGAAAGATTCAATAATGAAATCAGCCAAATTAAGATGATCAGTTGAATAAAAACTTTTACTATTTTTTGTATGTAATTCCACTGTTGGCACACCAGTAATCATAGCCTCATAAGTTGTGGTGCAAACGTTATATGAAATATGTAAATCAGAGACCTTTAATAAATGGTAAATTGGTTCTCCTAGAGAAACAAATATTTTTTTTGTGTCTAACGAACTTACAAGTTCTTTCCAATATAAAATATTTTCATTTGGATGAGGTTTTAGAATAATGTTCATATCGGGAAAGTTTTCAACTATACCTTTAATTATCTCACCCGTTTTATCTCTTAAATTTCTCATATTATTTACAATGTCTCTATAATCAGCCGCTTCTCTAAACTTTTTCTTTCGAATTTTTTCTTTTTGCTGAATGAGCTTTTCATCAAAATGTGCATCTTGGCAACTTGTAGCAATGGTAATTGTTTTGTTTTTATCTGAAAGATTATATTTTTTTAATAATTCATGTTTACTTGGGAAAATCGATTCATATAATTCTCCCATAAGAAAATCCATTCTAGGACATCCAGCTAATACTAATTCTATTTTTGATTCATTTAATATTTTTTTATCTAGTTCAAGTTGAGTTTGGTTCCAAAAGAAAAATAAATCAGGAGGTATCGGTATTTTCATTGCAAGCTTAATATCTTGAGGGTTTCCTTCAGTATTAATTACTATTGTTTTTCTGCCATCTATTTTAAACTTTATTAACCTATCAATTGCGTAAACCGGTTTTGGCAAAACAATATAACCTGGATTAAATTTATTAATTATCTCATTTTCCAACCATATTGCTTTATATTTTACATCATATCCTTTTTTTTGTAGTAAATAGCCAATCAAAGATAATGAAGGTAAGTCTCTATGTTTATGATCAACTAAAAAAAGGATTCTTCTATTTGAATTCATAAATTTTTTTATTGATTAAAATTTCTGCTAATCTGAAATCAGTTTTGGTGTCTATATCTATTGACTTATCTTTTTTCATCACATATGCATATGATTTTTCTTCAGGGAAAAATCTTTGTTCATTTAATAAAATATCAGTCCTTACAATGTATACCGCACCATTAAGTCTATAAAATGTTTCCAAATCCTGGCTTCTAACATTAATTATTTCATCTTTTAAAAAATTATTCATGGAGAGGTTTTTAGGTAATGTATTTGACCACATTGGTGAATGCTCGGCTTCACATACTGAAATAACTGCATTTGCTTTTTTCCCAATGAAAAGTTCAATTGCATTGTCTATGTCTTTATTATCTCTTAATGGTGAAGTTGGTTGGAGCACAACTATAACATCAAAAACTTGATTTAGTTCTTCTCTATAATACTTAATTATATCAATAACAACATCCACTGTTTTAACTGTATCAGTTGCTAAATAGTCTGGCCTTAAAAAAGGGATTTTAGAACCATAATCTCTTGATATTTCTGCAATTTTTTTATCATCGGTTGAAACCATAATTTCATCAAAATATTTTACATTTTTTGCAGCTTCTATTGTCCACGCAATTAAAGGTTTCCCTCCTAAATCTAAAATATTTTTTTGAGGTAGTCTTTTACTTCCTCCACGAGCAGGAATAATAGCAAGAAAAGATTTATCTCTTATCAAAGTTTACCCACTACTTGCTTATACTCTGCCCATTGGCCAACATCAATCCAAGAATCATCATCAATAGGGAATACTCCAACTTTTTTACCTTGGTTTTTAGCATCTTCAATTAAATGCGTAATATGATAAAATTTGTTTTTAGGTATAAGTTTTAATACATCTGGATTCAAAACATATAAGCCTGTATTAATTAAAAAGTCATATTTTGGTTTTTCATTGATGTGTGAAAGATGGCCCTCTCCATTGAGCTCACATGTACCATAAGGAATTATATATTCTTTAGTTGAGGCAACAAGCGTTACATCGTAATTGCCTTTCAAATGAAAATTATAAATGCTTTCATAATCAGTTTTGATTACTATATCACAATTTGTAACAAAAAATGGCTTATCAAAATTGTCATTAAGATATCGAAGACTACCAGCGGTACCCATTGGAGTTTTTTCTTCAATGAAACTTACGTTATAACTATGATTGGCTTCTTCAAAATAAGCTTTAAGAATCTTACCTTTATAATTAATTGTAAGATAAAAATCAGAACAGCCTATATCTGTAAAACGTTCAACAATATGTTCAATAATTGGTTTTTCATGTACTGGAATCAGAGGTTTAGGCAATATCGTTGTAAATGGTTCTAAACGAGCACCACGACCACCTGCCATTATGATCACAGGTACATTAAATATTTCTTTTTGATCATTTTTGGAATTATTAAAAATATTTTCCCAAAATAAAATATCTAATAGTGCACCTTTATTATCAATAACAGGTATAAGATCAAACTTGTTTTTTGTAAACAACCTTTTTACTTCATTAATCTCAAATTCACCCTTAATTAGTGCAGTGGGTTTTGACTCATAAAAATCTTTAATCGTATTATTCATTTCCGCACCACCTAAAATAGCTTTTCGTATATCGCCATCACTTAATGTCCCCAGTAGCATTTTATCTTCATTAATAATTACCAAACATTTTTCCCCGGATTGGTTCAATTTTTTCATTGCCTGGCGAACTGTTATATTAGGATATGAAGTTACATCTTTCATAAATCGTAGAATTCTTTTTTAATATTTTTTGGCAATGGATTATTTTTTAAAACGTCAAGAATCTTTTTTGTTGCATTTCCTTCACCATAAGGATTAGAAACAAGCTTAAGAGTGTTTTTAAATTTTTTACTATACAAAATTTCTATTGCAGATTTAATAGATTCTTTCGTTGGCTCACAATCTATTACACTTTCTGCTTTCAGTCGCCCTTTCTGACGGTCACCTATATTAATTGTTCCTATTTTAAATGAAGGAACTTCTAATAAACCGCTTGATGAGTTTCCAATTACACCGTCAACAAACTGCAGTGTTGAAATATAATTCAAATGCCCCATAGAAGTAAAAGAAATTGCTCTATCAGAATAATTTGAAACAAATTTTTCAATCATATTAAATATTTCTCTACCATCTGAATCCGCATTAGGCATGGTGAATATCACATTAATATCATTTATTTCAGCTAATGCACTCAAAAGTGATTCTAAATGATCTTTTGAAGATTGATTTTCCAAAGTTACTGGATGATATGTAACCAAAAGATTTTTTGAAGAAAAATTAATGCCTGTTTTATTGATTAACTCTTCTTTAGATAATAAACGTGAATTATTAATTAAATCTACCCCTAATCCGCCTACATTAAATACACGATCAGGATTTTCTCCCAATTGAATAATTCTTTTTTTATACTCTTCAGCAGCCGCAAAATGCCACCAAGACATTTTTGTGATGGAATGGCGTATGGATTCATCAAATGCGCCTTCTGTTGTTTCTCCCCCATGAATATGTGCTATTGGAATCCTGGCTGTTAATGAAGCAAAAGATGCTGCTAACAATTCGTACCTATCCCCAAGTATTATCACTAAATCTGGCTGTAAATCAGACAATGCATCCCCAAAACCAACCATACCCAAACCAGTAGATTTTGCAATTGCGCTTGGTGTATCAGCTGAAAGGACCATCTCGATCTTTTTATTAATATAAAATCCATCATTTTCAATTTCTTTATAAGTAAGGCCAAACTCTGGTGATAAATGGGAGCCAGTTGCTATAATAGATAATACCAAATTGTTGTCATCTTTAATGGATTTCATTAATAATGAAAGCAAACCATACTCGGCACGTGTACCGGTAACAACACATATTTTCTTTTTATTATTAATCATCAGTACCAGTATTATTAACATTATGGCGAAGCTTCCATTCACCATTCACATTATTCCAAATGTGAGGAGATCTAAATTCATCACATAACTCAAAAAATCTTTTAGAGTCCATTTCAATATAATTCATTATTTCATCAAAATACCGATCTGGGAATTCACCATCAAACCGATTGACTAATGCTTGCCCTTCTTCACGAGTTAAATGTTTATTTCTAATTTCTTGAGAAGCATCATAGGTTGCACGTCCCATTCCATATTTTATGTAGGTTGTATAATAATGTAAATCATCAATTTTATCATCTATGCTATTATATTTACTGTAAGTGCCCTGTGTTCGAAACGGCCTTGCTTTAAAATTAGTATTTTCAACCGCGTAATAATATGCTTCTTGTGGTATCCATTTTAAGTAATAGCCAAGATAGTGAATTTTAATATTAGTCTTTTCAAATTCTTCTGCAGGAAGAGGAAGAAATGTCATTAGATCAACTAAATCAACATCATGTTTTCTTAATATTTCTGATACAGGGACGCCGGCTAATAACATATCATCCATGTGGTCCATTGTAAAATAAGATTTATCTCTTAAAGATTTACTATTATCTGCAATTGGGTTACCATATTCTGCTTCATTTTCACCATAAAATACTAAATCGATACCAAAATTAGCTGCTATTTTAGGCGCTAAATTTTTTTGCCCGAGTATAAAAGTTTGAAAAGGATGAAATAAATTCTCAATAGCAAGGCGTGTAAGTAACTTCATCACTTTTCCATTCTGCTTATAGGCGATATTATCAAAACCTCCAACTTCAATCCAATTTTTATAATTTTCATAGCCATATTCAGTGTATAATATAGGCGGCCAAGTTGTAAGCAAGGGGTGCATCCCATACTTATATTTTAATATATGTGCTTGATAAATACTATCTTTCCCACCACTCCCGGGGACTAAACAATCATATTTCCCATCATTTTTTCGATGTTTATCTAAAAGATCTTTTAATTCTTTTTCTCTGAAATCCCAATCAATAGAATTTTTTATTTCAGCTTGATTACAAGCGTCACAAGTACCATCCTCATCAATTTGCATATATTTTGCACCGTCACGCTTTTTGTTATGCTTGAATTCAGGAATCGACGAAGGGCGTTGATTAGACATAACACATTTTTTACAAAAAATTACGTCACTTGGCAAGTTATATAGTGTTTCAATTTTTCTCATTATGAACAGTAGTCCTTTTTCAGGTTCTTATAAATATTTAATCCAATATCGCCACTTTTTTCGGGATGAAATTGACAGGCAAATATATTATTTTGTTGAACAGATGAACAATACTCAGTGTTTCCATATATTGTTGAAGAAAGAATAACATTTTTTATTTGAGGTTCTACATAGTAAGAATGGACAAAGTACATAAAATCATTATCAATATTATTAGAAAGCAATGTTCCTTCCCAACTTACACCATTGCTTATAATATTATTCCAACCAATTTGTGGCACAGGGTATTTTATTGAGTTAAATGAGTGGACTTTGAACTTCCTCACCTTTCCCTTAATCAATCCCAATCCACTACAATTTCCAAATTCTTCACTACTATCAAATAATAGTTGCAAGCCAAGACAAATACCTACAAATGGTTTTCCTTTATCTACAAACTCATGAATAGTTTTGTCTAAGCTAGATTCCTTTAAATATTTCATAGCTTCACCAAACGCACCAACTCCAGGTAAAATTGCTATTTTTGCATCTAAAATTTCATTTTTATCAGATGTAATTATTGAAGAAAGTCCAACTTTTTGGCAAGCCGCTTGCACACTAAATAAATTAGACATTTTGTAATCTATTATGGCAACATCCATATTTAGTTCAAAATCCTTAATGAAACATTTTCTTTTTTTAAAGAACTCTTGATTTCAAAAAGGTTTTCTTTCCCAAACATTTTAAACGAACTTTTCTTTTTCAAAAACTCGGTATTCCCTTCTTCATTATACTTGCCTACCAAACTATCATTTCTATTTAAAGCCGCATAATGTAGCATAGAAGCAATTGCAACGGCATCAGAGCCTGAATTTTTGATACATTCAGAAATATGTGCCTCATTTGCTGCGCCACCATGAGCAATTACAGGGATATTTACATTGTCAGATACTTTTTTTATCAATTCTAAATCAAACCCATTCCCTGTTCCTTCTTGATCAATCGAAGTTAACAAAATCTCTCCTGCACCACGATCTTCAGCTTCCTTTGCCCATAAAATTGCATCAACACCAGTGTATTCACGACCATTATCTGTATACGCCATATATGAATTATCTGGTTGTTTAATTGCTTCAATAGCTACTACAATGGTAGACGACCCAAGAGCTCTGCTGGCCTGATTAATAAAATCAGGTTTATTAATGGCTGCTGTGTTTATTGCAACTTTATCAGCTCCGGCCCTTAATACTTTATTAATATCGTCAAGCTTTCTTAAACCACCGCCAACTGTAATAGGAATAAAAATATCTTTAGCAGTTTTTGTAATTATATCTGTAAGATTATTTCTTTGATATAAGCTTGCCACCGTATCTTGATAGATTAATTCATCCGCACCCTGTTCATAATAAAGCTCTGCAAAATCTTCAGGCTTACCAAGCACTCTCAAACCCTCAAGGTGTATTCCCTTGACTAAATTGGGTCCTTTAATATCAAGACGAGGTATGATACGGATATATTTCAATTAATTTTATAAAATAATTAAATCGTCAGGATTATAATTTTGTTTAGATTCTTGACCAATTAATTCGGACCACTCTATTGGAGAAACCCCTGTCCCTGGCCGTTTTATCGTTAGATTTTTTTCTGAAAACAATTCACCTTTTTTTATTGATTTCTTAGCAACAATAGATTTCCGAGCAACAGAAATATTTTTAATTTCACTTGCGCTAGGCTTTTTAACTCCATTACCCATAGCTTTTTCAATATTTCGTATAGCGGCCACCATAGCCTTCAATTCATGTGGCTCCAAACTGGCAGCATGGTCTGGGCCAAGCAAACCTCTATCTAATGTAAAATGCTTCTCTATTACAGTCGCACCCATAGCTATAGCAGCAATTGGCACTTCAGTTCCAAGCGTGTGATCAGAGTAACCAACGTTCACACCCAATTCATCTTTAATCGTAAGCATAGCTTTTAAATTTACGTCTTCCATAGGTGTAGGGTATTCGGTATTGCAATGCAAAATAGTAATATTTTCTTTTTTTAAACCTGCTTCCAACAAAGTATTCAAGGCAAAGCCAACTTCATTCAATGTGGACATACCAGTAGACATAATAATTGGCTTACCCATCCTACCAACATGTTGTAGATAAGGAAGGTTTGTAATCTCACCTGAAGGGATTTTAAAAAGGGGCATATTCAATTCATTCAATAATTCAATGCTATCGCGGTCAAATGGTGTGGATAGAAATTGAATATCTTTTGTTTTGCAATACGTAATTAACTCTTCATGTGCGTTTCTATCCAATTGCAACTTTTTTAACATTTCGAATTGCGTTTCGCCTTTATCCGTAATGTTTTTTTGATAATCAGCCTTATCTGCTTTTTGAGTAACAAGAGTTTCTGCTTTAAATGTTTGAAACTTAACAAAATCAGCCCCTGATTGAGTAGCAACATCAATCAGTTTTTTCGCTACCTCAATTGAACCATTATGGTTTACACCTGCTTCAGCTATAATTATCGTCTTACTCATTATTATCATCTATCAGGGTTGTATTCAAATCTATATCCTCCGAGCTCAATAAAGGGGGCTGGTTTTCCTTGGTAGTAAGCAGCTCTAATCCTTTTGTCTATTTCCGCTTGATCCATATTTAAGTCTATCGTTGCAAGCTGTTCAAGCTCACTTCTCTTGTAAGGTTTTTTCTTCCAAGTGTCATTATAATTAGGTAAGCATTTATTAACAAAAACATAATCCAGAGTTTTCTTAAATAGATTTAATTGAGCATTGTAAGTTTTAATACTTAATGATTCTACTGTTTCATCTTTATTCATCAAAAATCGTTTAACACCAATTATTTTCCCTGAATCTACTTTTGGTTTCATAATATGAGCTGTTACACCAAACTGGTTTGCAGAATCATAGATTGCAAAATTAAAACAACCAATGCCAGGATATTCAGGTGGTCCTGGATGAAAATTAATATTCCATTTTTTTGTTTTATTTAAAACATTTTTTGGTACAATCCATGGAGATATATAAGATATAAGCAAATCATAATCAATTTTTAACAAACTATCTGGCAATGGATCTTCAACGCTACCTGTAAATACATCAATATTTTTTGAATATTTTTTTAAAAAACACAGAGCTTCTTTTGAGCCAGGTTTTTCAAGTTTGGTTAAAAAACATATTTTCATACTTTTGATAAACAATTAATAATATTATTAAAATCATTTGATGACAAATTACTAGAAGAAGGCAAGCATAAACTATTTTCAACTAATTTTTTAGCATTTTCAATTTTATAATGCTGATAATCTTTATATGGTTTCTGATCATGATTTAACTTCCATACAGGCCGAGTTTGAATTCCACTTTCTTCCAATTTTTTCATAATATTTTCTCTGCCATCGTTATAAACGGTGGTATCAATTTGTAATATATTCAGCCAGTGGTTGTTTTGGGCATTATTTGGCACAGAAGCAAGGGTAAGCCCATCAATATCTTCAAGTGCTTTTTGATATTGGTTGTGAATCTCTCGCTTATGTTTTAGAAATCCCGACAACTGCTCTAGTTGAGCTACACCCAAAGCAGCTTGGATATTTGTTAGGCGAAAGTTATACCCAATTTCATCATGGACATAGCGTACTGGGTCATCTTTGGCCTGAGTTATGAGATATTTAGCTTTTTCAGCAAGATTTGGGTCATCTGTAAGTATCATCCCTCCTCCTCCAGTGGTAATAATCTTGTTGCCATTAAATGAGAGGCATCCAATTTTTCCAATTGTTCCCGAATGCTTTCTTTTAAATTTACCCGAGGTATAAACAGTTCCCAGACTTTCAGAAGCGTCTTCCACTACTGCAATATTTCTTTTTTCGCATAAATCAATAATTGAATCAAGCTCGCAAGCATTACCCCACATATGCACTGGAAGAATAGCCGAAATCTTTTTGTTTGTTTCTTTATTATAGGTAAATCCGTTTTTGAAGATTGTCTCATTATTAATGAATTCAATTGTTTTTTCTGCATTCATATTATAATGCTGATCAGCATCCATAAAAACGGATGTAGCACCATTATAACTGACAGCATTTACAGGGGCAATGAATGTAAGGGTAGGCATAATGACTTCATCTCCCGGAACAACTCCTGCTAGCTTTAGGCTCACCTGCAGAGCAGAAGTACCGTTAACACAAGCTATTGCATATTTTGCACCGACATATTCCACAATTTTTTCCTCAAAAAGAATCACATATTTTCCTGCGGATGATACCCATTCTGTATCTAAACATTCTTTAACATATTTCCACTCATTTCCACTAATGTTTGGCACAGACAGAGGTATCATAATGCCGATACCTCATCACCTGTGAAAATATTTGCATTATACCAAGAAAAGGTCACCTCCAGACCTTTCGCTAGTGAAAATTTATTAGAAAAAGAAATCGATTGATTTAACTTTTTCATGTCAGGACATCTACGCTCAGGTGATCCGGGAGTAGCCGGCAACCCCCTCACTTTAACATCTTTGCCAATTACGCCAATGATTAATTCTGCCAACTTACCCATACTTATTTCTTCGTTCTGGTTGCCGATGTTATAAGCTTCACCAATCGTTTGAGTGGATTCTGCTAATAATTTAATCATTTGAACAGCATCTTCTATATAGCAGAATGTTCTTTTATGGTTTAATGAAAAAACATCAATAAAGTTGTTAGTAGAGTCTACAGTTTTTTTCATCAATTCTGGAATGACATGAGACAAACCCATTCTAGGACCATAAAAATTATGAGGGCGTATGAGTGTAAATGGCAGGCCTGAATTTATACAGATAGCTTCACCATAAATTTTGGATAGCATATAACTAGTTCGTGGTTCATTTAAATTATTAATGGTTAGAGGTGTTGTCTCTGGCGTTGGGAATTCAATACCGTAATGATTCAAAGTACCAGCATATACTTCACTGGTTGAAGCAAAAATGAATCTTTCTAATTTTTTTTGATTCTTTGCTATTTCTAAAGCATTATTGAGTAGTAAAAAGTTTTTTGTAAGAACATCGTATGGTGCATTTAAAACATGCTTAACTCCAATTACTGCTGCAAAATGGTAAATATAATCATAATTTTGATCAAACTGAT
>MDSV01151367.1_pt1 | contig 14552 bp, 9 predicted proteins | sample 810851 | NCBI WGS metagenome assembly MDSV01 (sample SAMN05326640, study PRJNA326480) | marine metagenome | isolation source: seawater | place: Atlantic Ocean: North East | collected 2012 | reverse complement strand
TCTGCAAGACGATGCATATCATCATGATCTCGGACGCCTTCTTGTGATTTCAGGCGGGACAAAATCTCTCTAACTCCAGAATGGACTGTAAACAAATCTCGAATTACTTGTAACTCTAATTCGGTGGTCAAACGCATCTCCTTAGAAGGAGGGAGTTGTGGTAAATCAATATCCAAACGAGGAGGATAGGCTGTCTGTTCTGGAACCTCATCAGGGTCATCAAACAGTGGATTGAGAAGATGAGATGATTGTCCTAAAACCCGTATCAGTAACCCTTGTGAAGTATGTAACATTTCGCGAATTTCTAAAGCATGGATTTGTGCATTTCCAATAATCATATCCTTTACAGGATTGGAAAGTGGACACTCTCCTTTGTTCATAATGCCGCTTGGCCAACCCTTTCCGTTTGGAGGGCGTGATCGGTACAATGCATTACATTCTATTTTGCTCAAATTGGATGCTGTAGTTATAGCATGAGAGACCAACCAAATCCATTGCAATCTCTCGGTTTGTTCATCTGCATCTATAGTGCACAAGTGCTGTACATATCGGTAGCGAGTCATTCCAGTAATTACGTCTGCTCCAATCACAAATTGTGCACCACTATCCAACCAAGCATCACACCACTGCACAACATGGTCTCTAAACTCAAGATACCAATTGTCGATGAAATCTGCAATTGGCGAGGTGAATAAATGATTGAGTGAATCGGCATCAAGATTATCCAAGTTAACAACATCTAATCTTCTAGATGCTTCCTCGACGAACAAAGAACGTTTCAACATCCCCTTTACAACCGTTGATGATGAATTTTGGCCACCCAGCAATACAGATAGTCGGTCTCTCGATTCTAAGAATGATTCAATATCGCCAGACATTCCTGCCTCTATGCCATCGATTCCTCTCTGCAATCTCCATGCAGTCCTAATGGCTTCATCTCTCAAGAAAATTGCTCCATCTTCATCAACTTGCTCGTTTGTAGGTTCTTCACAAACTAACCCCATCCAGGGAGATACAATTGAAGACAGGAAGGCGTCGATTGTGGAAATCGGTGCGTCGTCGACCAGAGAGAGTAGCATGGCTACATCTCCTTGGTTTCGCAAGCGTGAATCGTGGATTCCATCGATGTCATCTTGCCCGACTGGTTGCGCCCTCAATGAAGCAATCAGTCTTCGGATTCTCCCCTTCAATTCTGCAGCAGCTTTCCTTGTGAATGTAATCGCTACTGTTTCGGTCGGAAGTAGGCCCGGCCACTCGCTTAGGGATGTTCTCTCCCTAGATGGGCACCTGATTGCACCCATGCCTTGTAATGGAATTCTTGGAGCAGAGGGCAAAATCCTAGTTGCTCTCTGGTCGCTTGACAGTAAGTGTTGCAAGTATCGACTTGCCATTACAGTAGTCTTTCCAGTACCTGCTCCAGCATCAATTGCAATGTGTCTATTTATGTCTAAGCCTAGACTCTGGGAGCGATTGAAATTAATCATCACCAACCACCTCTCTTAGCACTTGGACAAGCATCGATTATCGGACAATATTTGCATAAATTGGATGGCTCAGGATGTATATTTCCTGATTCTGCGTTCTCAATGACGCGCATTGCAGTAGTAATCCTCTCTCTCATCCAAGCTCGGAATGGATTGGAAGTTTCATCTTTGGAATCTCCTGGAAGACGGTAATGGCCATGAGTGTCATTTCCAACTACTCCTATCTGCATTTGCGAGCAAATCTCGGAAAATTCAGGGTCGATTTCTAGATACTGTTGTGTTTGATTTCCAACCTGAGTTGCACCGACTCCAATAACTCTGTCTCCTGGATTTGCAATCTCCCAAGCACGAGCATAAAGTGCAAGTTGCAGTTCATGGAATAATCCTTTCAAATGCCTCTCGTTCTCTCCGTTATCTTTAGTGCCATCTAAAGATTTGATATCTCGTAAAATAATCAAACGTGCCGATTTAGGAGGACTCTTGGTCTCAAAATCTAATGGAATTATCTCATCACATTCCGACTCCTTTTCTAGGAGGAGTTGGTCTACTCTATCGATTCTACCTCGTAGTAAGAAGGATTTCGAGGATTCCGGGAGTCCTATTCTAACAAATCTACCTTCCTTACTAATCAGCTCCCACTCGGAAGCAATTGGTGCAACATCTAATAGTGAAAAATCGCTTTGAATCATCCTACCGATTCTGCCACCAATTTCGATAGGCGTTCCATTCTCCAACCATTCATTCCAAATCGCAGGAGATACTCCAATCAAGTCGCGGCAGCGATGTGCGGATATCCCGTCTTCTCTTCGCATCCATGTAGCTTTTTCAGCAAGCGTATTCAGGGCAATCTCCCATGCACTAGTAGTGCTACCGATACTGCCATCGATCAAGGATGTTGGAGTTGAAACGATTTCTCCTTCCTTAACTCCATGGCCACGAAGAATCGCTTCTTCTATCTGGTGAATTATATCACCCCTAGTAGTGGCGGCCAAATCTTCATTGAGATTGTCGCTCTTTCCAAGGTACATATGCCTCTCAAACCAGGCTCTACGCGGGCACTCCAACCAAGATTGAAGCCTTCCTTGAGACCACACTTTAGGTAGATTGAGTTTAATTTGGCCTCTTCCAGTAATATTATCCAGTTCTGAAATTCTAGTTGATGGAGGAGAGATGGGTCTTGGATCAACAGGAATTCCTAGACCCTTTTTACCCATTATACCAAGATGGGGCCATTCATCGGAATCTCTTCCATTCGCAGGTTTAGTTTTCGTTGGAATTAGTTTGATGTCGGACGATTGCATCCTATTGGGGGCCTCTGTAAATGGATGAATTTCTCCGATACCTATGTTGTCTCCAATTCTTCTGCGTGATAATTGATCTGTTAGTATCTCTGTTTCTGCAGCTACAAGAAGTGATTTCACATTAAGTGGAGAAATAGCAGGGTTGCGTGATTCGATTGAAGATATACCTGCCCTCTGAATTCTATCACGATTCAGCCGTCCACTACGATGAGTTCTGACGCCATTATCAGACGATTCCATCGACACTACCCTGTATACCAACTTAGATTCGCCATCTATCAGTTTCCATACCCATGTTCTGTCTGCAGTATCTGGATGCCACAAATCTGCATCGAAATAAGGGGGTGCTTGTTTGAGAGATTCCAAACCGCCTTGTTGAGATATGTCGCTGAACCATTCATCGAGTGGGCCTGCCAATTCAACTCCTTCTTCTATGCTAGAATCAATAATCAAAACATTAGGTGAGCAATTCAAGAAATGCCTCAAATGATGTCTAGCAATTCTGAGTGGTTCATCTGGCCGATGTAGTCCAATCCTCATCCTATTGGCTTCGTCTAGCCAGGGGATTTGTGGCGTTTTCATCGACCAAGTTTCTGCATCAATTCCGCAAAGTATCAGATATTCAGTTTCAAGCCCATATGCCTGAGATGGAGAAAGAATCCTGATGCCTTTATCTCCAGAACGAATACTGGGTATTTCAGCACTATTTGAGAGCACTTCAAGTACTTCATAGAAACCTTCTGCTTCAAAGTCGATACCCTCGTTTTGAAGGCGCGAAATTGACGCCATAAAGTGTTGAAGCCCTGGAAGCGAATTAACTAGAATTTTATCTCGGGAAGTGACCGTTTGCCAATCAATTTGCTCCATACATGAATTAATCCACCCAACAATATCGCTGGGTTGTTGCGGCAATGGTAGAGATTCCCCGGAAGAACATCCTGTTACGCCCTGTGATACAACTTCCTGGTCTGCTCTGGAAAGAATCGGATGCATCCAATTGGCAATGCAGGCTAGCCACCATTGGCACTCTTCTAATTCGCGCATTCTTTGCTCAGGATTTACTCCTGCTCTTGGACTTGCTTGGGACAGAGTGTAATACCATCTTCTCAGAGCGCCTCGCCCTCCAAGCAAGTGGAAACCACGAGCGATTTCTGACAAAATACTTGGGTGAAGCCTTGGCTTCCAATCATCATGTATAGGATGTTGCATTTCAAGAATAGGCCAACTCATTGGTAGTTCAATCTGAGACCACATTTCACTGAGACGGTTTAGAGACCAGGCCTCCTCTCCACGCGGCAGTTTAGCAAAGGAAAGTATTCTGGAAACGGCACTCGTTTCGCAGACTTTTATTGATGGTGAATTTAATTGATAGCCCATTGACTCCAGATACGGTTTCATTTGTAGTTTCAAATTTTCAGCATCGCCGCTGACTACTACGATTTCTCCGTTAATCTGGTTCAAAATGTCGGCTAAAGCTAGAGGTGTATGTTCATGTAAATCACACATTACATGATGGATTTGACGCCCTATGTCTTCGCCTATTCTCGTGGACCAATTTGATGCGGTTTTAGGCGCCCATACCTCGTGCTGCGGCACCCATTCAGGCAGATTTGAACTACTCCTAATTGGCGCAATATCCTCTATGTATTCACCATGGAAACCAAGCCTATGCGATCCTGGATTGACCAATTGATGCATGCCTGTGAACTTTGAGAGTTGCTGAAGTATTGCCAATTCAACTTCGCTAAGTCCAGAAGGATGATCCAAGACAATTATGCCTTCAACATCCGCTATCGTAAAGGGTGCTTCTTCGCATTCTCCTAGGACTTTCCAAACCGTTCTTTCAAGCCTTAATGGGTGTGTTGCCTGCATTTCTGATTCCAAGGATTTCAATACTTTGTCGCATGATTTCGCACCCGGATCTTCTTCCCAGGACCATGGTTTGCGCAACTTAGTTAATTCTCGATAAAGAGAAAGTAAACGACGGCTTCGAGAACGAGACCAGCGATGATTAGGATTGGTTAATAGAAGCGGAAATCCATGATTTGCCGCTGTTTCTGCTAATGCCCTGTGTGTCTTCTCAAACAGAATCCCATCATCCTCCATTAATACTGGCAACCTCAAATCGAGATGTAAGATGCCAATTAACCTCTTTACGGTAAGGTGATGTGTCGTATCAACGGATTTACGAACTCCAAGTCTGTAGAGATTTTCGATTGCTTGTTTTCTGCATTCCTCGCTTGGATGAATAACCAATAAACGCCTTCCTTTGAGCAATGATTCAACCAACCAATCAGGCATAGCAAGACCCGAGGGGATTGCCTCCATAGAGAGGCTGGACATTGCTACATCTTGTTCGGTCATCATTGGAAGGCCCGCCAACGCATCAACTCGGCGGCGGTGGTTCTTGAACCCACGCCTCATACAGGAGATAGAACCATTGAAACATTAGGAATAACTCGGAGATTTATGCGAGCCCGAGTTTTTTTGATTGCGCTAATCCTTGGAATTTCAACATTGCCTACTTCTCAAGCAGGAAGTCCACAGACTTTGGAGAACGTTGGACCTGTTTTTGGTGGTGTTTACTTGGATGCAAATGTTTCTGGAAATACGAGCAGTGCGCTTTCAGAGTTGCCTGCTATCGTAGAAGATTATACTGCAACATGGTGTACTAACTGCGTAGATGTTGGGCACGCGCTTGAAGACATATCTGACGAAAATAACATGCAAACATATCATTTCCACAGATTCATTGGAGAAAATGAAGATCCACTCGGTTCTCAAGAAGGGGACGACAGGTGGATTGAAAGATACGAACAAAGACTTCCTCCGACCGCTGTATTCAACGGAACCATTAGGCAAGTTGGAAGCGTTCCAGATGGAGAAAATCTGCAAGAGGATTACAATCAAAATTTGCAGAATTCCTTGAATCTAGGAGTCGGTTCTTCCTCATTGGGATGGATTGCAACCAACGATTCAAACCCGATTGCTACATGGAACCTAGCTGTTGACATGGCTAACTTCCCCGACGATAGTGAAATCAAATCCTCACTTTGGATTGTTGAAGTTGTCGCCTATTTCCCTGATGGAGGAAACCAAGAAGAGTATTACCACAAGAGTGTAAGAGGCATCATCGATCTAGGTAACGCCACTACAGGTTCAATGGAAGTTACGATGCCAACAGCTTACGATGGCGACGACTTGCAGGTACACTTGATTCACGAGGTAATTCTACCTGAACCAGTAGATGAAACTCCTAGTGAGCCTCCTGCAGACGATTCCGAAGATGATGAAGACAGTAGTTTGCCTAGTTTAGGCATGGTTGCTGTACTGGCAATATCGATGTTTGCAGCAATCACTGTGCAGCGAAAGCAGCAATGATTCTATTCACGTCTTCATCGGTAATGTGCAGATGAATTGCAACCCTTACACGATTGTAAGGCAAATCGAACATATCGATTCCATGCTCTGCTAAAGAAACAACGAGATCTGCGGCAGGAATGTTACAGTTAACATACACAAGGTTGGATTGAACTGCTTCTATGTCAACGCTGAAGTTGTCCATTGCGTTAATTGCTTCAGCAACTTTCCTTGCACGAGCATGGTCCTCTGCTAAGCGTTCTACATGGTGGTCTAAGGCATGTAGGCCAGCTGCCGCCAAAACGCCGGCCTGCCTCCAGCCTCCGCCAAACATCTTACGCCAACGATGAGCCTTGTTGATGAACTTTTGAGAACCAACCAGCACTGAGCCAACAGGTGCACCAAGACCCTTTGAAAGACAAATCGAAATCGAGTCATAATCCCTACACATTCTAGCAACATCTACTCCAGTTGCGATGGATGCGTTGAATATTCTTGCACCATCAATGTGAGTTGCACATCCGTTTTCTTTAGCAACAGCAGCAATATTGTCTAGTGCTTCTTGAGAATAGCAGGCTCCTCCACCGAGATTGGATGTGTTTTCTACACACACTAGAGTGCCATCTGGATAATGCGAGCCAGAACCTTCTGCCTTGCGAATTGCTTTCTTGACCTGTTCTGCAGTCATCAATCCGCCCTCGCCTTCAACCAGTGAGATTGACGCCCCACAAAGTGCAGCATATCCTCCACCCTCGTATTTGTAGATGTGAGCGGTCTTATCGCAGACAATTTCGTCACCAGGAACTGTATGAGTTCTCAAAGCGATAGCGTTAGCCATTGTACCACTCGCTACGAATAATGCTGCTTCCTTGCCAAACATCTTCGCTAAGCGGTTCTGCAATTCGATTACGGTTGGATCATCGCCGAGAACATCGTCTCCAACTTTGGCACTCTCCATTACTGCACGCATGGCCGCAGTCGGCTGAGTTACAGTATCGCTGCGCACGTCGACGCGGTCGGACGGATACTCTCGCATGAACAGTCCAAGCCGCTCCCACTCAAAGCAGTTTCAGGTCACCGGTTATTGCATCAACTGCTGAACGAGGCGCTGGTCCAATTCCTAGAACTGTAACTGTTCCCGGTGGAATCTCTGTGTGGCCTGCGTCTTTGACAAGGTCACAGACTAGGCCTCCTTCAAGGGCCTTGGCGTAGAGTTGGCGTAAGTGTGCCTCATCATCTGCACGAAGGACTATCTTGCGTGCCCCTACATTGTTCCAGCGCTCGTAAAGACGAGCCGCTTTCTTCTTCGCTTTCATCGCACAATGGACTGCTGCATGTGAGCATTGAGCTGCAAGTTTTCCTTTGGACAGTTTGAGATCGTCGCGAGTCACCAGTACCATGGTGACTTCACTAAGCGGAGATGACATCACTCTCACCGCTTGCAATTGGCTCAGTCAAATCTGCAGTTTCTTCATACAGCAAGTTTGCTAGCCATGGCGCAATCCATGCGGCACTAGCAATGCTTGCAATAGCATGTAATGCATCGAATGGCAATCCATTCAGCAGATAGATACCAAACTCGCCGATGGTCATTCCTACGGTGTAAATTGATAATGAAACCCACCAATCGAACAACACGGAGGCGAAAATCGCGGTTATGACGAGGCGCTTCATAGCAACTTCATTTTGCAGAACAAGGTTCAATCTAGAACCTGCAAATGCGACTGCAGCCCAACCTGTTGCTTGGAATAGTGTCCACCAACCATGAGACAGAATGGCATTAGAGAACATTGTGGCCATTACTGCGAATGCCATCCCTCTGCGAGCTCCTAATGATGCACCCATAACCAAACACATTACGGTTAGAGGCTGTACATTTGGGAATGGTTCAAGCAAAATGCGGCTTGCTGCTGCTGCCGCAGTAATACTTGTTAGAACCAAAATTTCACGCTTAGCAGAGTGAGTAGGACGGCACAAAAGGAAGAAAGAAATCGTAATCAAAACCACATTGATCGCTAGCATTTCTACAGGGCCGAGAACTGGTCCATGCACCCCGTCGGTCATTACCATGAACAGAGGTGGAGGGCTTCAAGACTTGAACTTCACGCTGGTGACCATCTCACAACCGATGCTTCCGCCACCTCTGCAGAGGAGATACCAACTTGGGATCTCTCTCCGTCGATTGTAAATTCCCAACCATCCAGTTCTTGACCGTTGAATGAAACTATCATTTCTCCTAAACTGAATGTTTCTTTTTCAATTTGAATTCCGAGTTGTATCGCCGCACTTTCGGTTAACTGCTCAACGTTTTCATGGCCTTCTAAGCCTCCGATTGCTACTTCGCCGCTTGGAAGTTCGAACACAACTACCTGAGTTCCTTCCCACTCACTAGGCCAGCCATCATCCCAATCACCAGGGGCTTCTGTTAATTCATCAACCTCTTTTGACCAAACCTCTGATATCGAAGGTAGTGCAATAATTGAAATTACCAATACCAGTAAAACGCCCAATTTTATCACCATAGCAGAATCTTTGCGGTACTGGAAAACAAGGATGCTAGCTACCAATCCAACTAGTACGAAATGCTCGGGTTCTACTTGGAATGATGAATCCTCAGATTCTGATTCGAATTCTTCTCTTCCGTCAACAATGGGGGTGTTCTCAGATGAGTCGAGGATGACCATCAACACGCCTGCATCGTTCCCTAATGCCATCTCACCATTCGTTCCAAACCCAATACCTGCAGTGGTGTATGTATCATGAGAAGTGGCATACATCTCAAGTTCTTGGCCGGGCAAACCTGTTGCCCAGCCTCCATCTGGAGTGTTTCCTGGATACCATACTGATGTGGAGTTTTGATTTTCTTGCAGAGTAATCTCACCATTGGAATGGAAAGCGGTTCTTCCCTGAAATGTACAATTGGATTCACATTTCCACCATATCACATGTTCACTGGTTGCGAAGAAAATGTCATCCGCTTTCTGGTAGGGGATCGCAGGCGAATATCCCTCCTCGGATAGTAACTGTTCGCCGAGATAAATTCCTGAGCCGCCATCCTTCTGTAAATGAACGATTATTCCTGCATCTGTTTGGATTGGAGCGTGACGAATCTTTCCATCACCTATCGAGATATTTGTGACATTCCCTGATTTAGAGACAATATTCACGACGCCTTCTTCATTACCGATTAGATAACTATCATTCGTAACCGTAACGCCGTTTCTCCAGCCCAATTGTGGCAAATCTACACGCAGATTTTCATTGCCGTCACTCAGACAAAATCTGGACAAACCTTGTCTTGTTGGAACAACTACATCATCTCCGTCTAAAGCCATGGCTCCAGTTATACCCCAAGTTACAACCTCTGTTTGTGAGGACCAAACTAAACTTCCATCTTCAATATCTAGAGCTGTGACTTTACCATCGGTCCAACCAATGATTACCATTTCGCTCCAATCTCCACAGTCTCCTGTTCCTGCTTCTACATGCATTATTGGACTCATGTCATGATTAGTGGATGCTGTATTCTTGAATCGCCAATTTTCTTGACCAGTATATAGGTCAAAAGCATAGACGTGTGGCCTATCTTCACCTGTCCAAAACCCTGATGTTCGAACAATAACTTGGTTATCAACAATGATAGGTTTAGTCGATATATATCCATTATCCAAATCAATTTCCCAATAATCTGAATTTTGTTCATCAGCGGTAGAGATTGGAATTAACATGCAAGATAAAAGACACAGTGCAACGATGATTCGTTTCATCAAGCATGCCTCATTATCGCTTCTCGCAATAACGCACTAACTTGTTTTCCATCAGCAGCGCCACCGCATTCTTTCATCACAACTCCCATGAGCGGCCCCATGGCGCCCATTCCTCGTTCCTTGACGAAATCAAGACGGGTGGCCACTACTTTCTCAACAATTTCCGCCAAATCTCCCGCATCGGCAGGTTTCAAACCTAATTCCTCTGCTTTCGCAGACAATTGGTCCATACTTGGGTTCTGACCGGTGAATTCCTGAATCAAGGCACTCATACCTTCTCTAGTTACATGGCCTTCTTCTTTTGTTGCCAAAACCAAGGACATCAAACCGACATCTCCTTCATTTTCTAGTAACATTGTCGCCCATGCTTTTTGAGGGAGGCCATCTGAATGTGAAACGAAATCATCATCCAATTCTCTTGAAAGTAGCTGTTTAATTTGATCGCCACTAATCTCAAAACCATTCAATCTCTCTAATCTTTCTGTTTGCGTCATTGGAAGTTTATCCATGACGTCGTTCCAGATGTCTGCAGAGATTGTTAATGGCGGAATGTCTGTTTCTGGATACATCCTTGCTCCACCTGGCAATGGGCGCATAGGAGTTGTTGTTCCATCTTCGGGAGAGCCTTTGCGAATCACAACATTTCGCACCTCTTGTGGAATTCTTTCGAACGCCATCCTTGCCCTGTTTAGTACGCTTTCTAAGGCCAACTCTGCTTGCCATTGAGGTGCTAAGCACAGAACAAAGGCGTCTGCGCCATTCAATGCTTCTCTAGTCGCATCAACAAATTCTTGCTCTATGCCATATGCTGGAAGTTCGTCGGAATGGTATACTCCTGCTACTCCTGCCAGTTTTGCTGCACCAGCAAGTTCTCTACCAAGTCTAGGCAATTGGGCTCCATCGGAATCGAACTCTTTAGTTCCAATAATTCCACTAAATCCTGGTAGAGGTAAAGCTAACATAACGGATTTATTCTCCAATCCTTCTTTCACTCTCTTTGATCCGCAACCTGTAAATTGAGAAGATACATCAACTAAATTTAATTGCAATAAATTAGTAACTTCATCTTGTACTGAAGGAGATTCTACTCTCCTATCATTGGATAATGTCGGTAAATCATGAGATGTTCGAAGTTGATTTGCGAGTCGGTAGAAATGTAGTTGACGAGCCATCTCACAACGTATGATTTTAGGGATCCATTCAAGGTCCTGACACCCTTTAATCTCAACTCTATCACCGCACATAATCGACACATTGAGGTCCTGTCTAATACTTCCCAGTCCTCTTCGAACCCTTCGGGTATCTCTCAATGTTCTACCCAATGCAATCGATGTTTCCTTAGCGTGATCTGGAGTCTTGATATCAGGGGCTGTTGCTATTTCGATTAGAGGAATTCCTAATCTGTCTAAGTTCCAAGTTACAACTTCACCATCAGGGGTCAACTCACTGGTTAACTTACGAGCAGAATCTTCTTCTAAGCATAGAACATCTATGCCAACCGGGCCTCCATCTGTCTCAAGCACTCCTGCTGTGGCAACCAGTGTTGTGCGTTGAAAACCGCTAGTGTTTGAACCATCAACAACTGTCTTCCTCATTGTCTGTAAAAGAGGCACTGGGTGTGCATTCAACATTCCAGAAACCGTCAATGAAATATCCAAAGCATCAATGTCATGTGGCAAAGGAGGTTGCTCATCTAATTCAATCAGTCCAGCATTTGGAGACTGGCAATATACGAATGATCGGTTCCTCCTAGCTTCAAACCTTGCAGCGACGTCTACCGCCCCGCCTTCTCCGCTAGAAGACCTGAGCTTTCGATGAAACTTCGGCCAATCTTCAGGCAGGGTATCGATTGTTATGTCGTGAAGTTCCCCTGGCTGACGAGAATGCAATTTGCCTGTGGCTAACTGCTGATGAACTTCTATTCCGCACATGAAGCCGAGACCTTCTGGGTCTAGCAATGCAGGGTTTGCCACATCGCCTTCCGGTTCCATGTTCTCACCTGAGATATGTCCTCAATATGAGCGCATCGTTTCATACCGGCTGTAAGGTATCGTATCCGCCAGGGCGCATCAATCTCCCGTCCCTGCACAATGCTTCGATGATGTCTTCTGCTGTATCGCGATTAATGTCTAATCTTCCAGCTTCGGTTAAGACGTCAGCCAAATTGACCGTGGTTCCTGTTTCAGCGAAAATTCTTCTAACGATTTCTAAAAGAGTTCTTTCTCTGTTTCGAGTTGTTGCTTTCTTACCAGATTGAAGAGTCGTCTCATCAAAGTTCTCTCCCATCAATTCATGTCTCCAAAATCGTGTAAGTCGAACCGACCTCTCGGCATCCTCAATGGTTGCAATGTCTGAAAGTCTAACTCTTGCAGACGCTTGGGCTAGGCGGTATAATCCTTCGATTGCTCTTGCAGAAATCGCAATTGAATCATGATATTCCCCGCCCTTTCTTCTTGTTTCAACATAGAATTCTCTGAGTGCTTCTCTTGCATCATCAGTAAGTCTAGGATGAATTGTTCTTTTCGCATAAGCAACATACTTCCTAATCAATTCCCGATTTACAATGCCTTTAGAATCATCAATTCCTTCGTGTCTAGCAGACTTTGAAGGATCAACTTCACTTCCTTGCTCAATCAAAATTTCAGGAGTTGATTCAGCGCGATTACTCATGATGTGGTTTGCAATTTGGGAATCGTGATCTGCAGCAGGTTGATCGGTCAGCAGCCAAATTACATCGAATCGTGAAATCAATGCTGGTTTGAGATTGATTTGTTGTGTAAATGGCACCTCCGAAACAGATTGGAACCTGCCCGCCTTAGGGTTGGCGGCTGCTAAAATTGCACATCTTGTAGAGAGTGTTGCGTTAATTCCTGCCTTTGATACAGATATTCGTTGCTGTTCCATTGCTTCGTGCATAGATGACCTATCGTTCTCATTCATCTTATCGAATTCGTCAATCGCAGCCAATCCTAAATCGGCTAGAGCAAGTGCACCTGCTTCCAATGTCCAACGTCCGTCAGCGGCTGAGTCTTGTACTGCAGCCGCTGTCAAACCAGCAGCTGAAGCAGACATCCCGGAAGTAAATCGGCCTCGAGGGGAAATCTGTGACATGTACGATAATAATTGAGATTTAGCAACACCGGGGTCCCCCATTAGCAAGATATGGATGTCACCTCTCAATCTCGTTCCATCCTTCGCCTTTGAGGCTACACCTCCAAACAGTTGAAGCATCAATGATTCTTTTTGCCTATCCATGCCAAAGATGGATGGTGCTATTGATTTTGTTAGCAGGTCGTGGATGTCATCCCTCCTGGCCAATTCTTTGATTTCCCTCTCCTCTTCTTCTGAGATTTGAATTTCTTCAAGCGGAATATTCTCTCTTTGAATACTGTGAATCCTCATGAAAATATCAAAAATTGGTGTGTCTTTGCCGGATTTCCTTTGAGAGCGAACGAACAGCATTCCGTTAGCAGTAACTCGGTCTCCGGGGTTTAATTGTCCTGCAATATCGTGTTCTGCGATACACAAAATTCTCTCGGGCTGGACTCCGCCGCGAAGGTTTTCAGGAGGTTCTTGTAATTCGATAAACTGTGTATCGATGAGAATTGATTCCTCTACTCTTTGAACGAATTTAGTCTGATTTTTCTTCCTACCACATCCGCCATCGATTTCGAAACATTCGATTGGCTCTACCAATTCTTGCTCATTGGGTTGATTGATGCGACTGGAGTGGCCACATGCTGCACAAACGAAAACGCCCTCGTATGTTCTTGGTAAGACTTTACCAATCTTTGTGGCAATGGCATCAACTGAAATCATCGAGCCTAAATCCTCACTACGTAATTGTCGAACTGTCCTATGAGAATCAGGAGGCAATTCGGTAATCCTAACAAAGGCAATAATACGGGCTGCCCCTAATTCTGAAAGTAGCAATCCAAGTGCTTGATTTGCAGCCTGTGTATTATTTTCAGGCTCTTCAATAATCGATAATGCAAAATCCGGATCGAAGGATTCTATATCACGGTATGAAACTTCTAGCGACTGAACATCCGGCCAAGTTACTTCGAGATTGTGGATTGCTTCACTATAGTTTTCAAGCAGCAATGTTCTCCATCTTGCGGGCAGGTCAAATTCTTGAATTGTCATACCAAAACCTCCAACTGGACATTCTCAGCCATTGTCGACCGCATATAATCATTGAGATTGTTCTCTTCTTCCCCTTCATTTCCACTGGAACCAAACCGCATCATTCAACCTCCACCGGCTTCCATTGGAATACCGCCAAGCACATTTCCTTGAAGCCCATCGTCGCACCATGCCCGCGCACTCTTTTGAACCCATCAGAGGAATTTTTGAGAGATTTTCATTTTCTTCACCAAACCTCGATAACCAACTTGGCGACCCTATTGAGAGGGAAATTGTTGTTCACATTCCTCCGAATTCGGAAGGTCCAATGCCATGCATAATTTATCTGGCACCATTTACGGGTACAGGTTTCGCTAGAGCTAATTGGAAAGCGTTTGCAGAAACACTTCCTCAAAGACATGAGAGACTTGTTAGAGAGGGCAAAATGCCGCCAAGTATCCTTGTAATGCCAGATACTTTCACCAGCCTAGGTGGAAATCAATTCGTAGATGCGG
>MDSV01131716.1_pt1 | contig 14552 bp, 11 predicted proteins | sample 810851 | NCBI WGS metagenome assembly MDSV01 (sample SAMN05326640, study PRJNA326480) | marine metagenome | isolation source: seawater | place: Atlantic Ocean: North East | collected 2012 | reverse complement strand
GAATTCACTCAGCAGCGTCAGGTCGCAGTATTGCGAATGATCGAATTGATCGATGCCACAAGGGACGTAAATGGGAGGCAGCTGCCCATTGCGACTAAAATGGAGCAGGATTATGCACTGGCGCTGGCCGAGTTATTTCGGCTGAGGGGAAAGGCTGGTGAGGCCTTCAAGAAATTATCCGAGACATATCCGGGTAATCTTCAGTCGCAGTGCCTCGCGATTTATTTGCAGCGAGATGGCTATGATCGGTTTGGCCCGAGGGCTAAACAGGCTTTAGCCATTGAGCAAATGGAGAAACTAGTGGAGGCGAATCCTGACAATGTGGCGGTTCTTGGTTTCTGGGTAATGCTCCACGGGGAAGCCCCTGAGGCTACAACCAAGCTGAGAGAGCAGATTCTGCCGGTGGTGCGGAAAATTGCCCGTAAGGTTCCCGACTTTCCTCCTTATCAGCATCTTCTTGGGCATTTTGAATGGCGTTGTGGAAATCACGCTTTGGCGGAGGCTGCCTTTGAGAGGGCGACGAGCCTCTATGCTGAGCATAAGGAAACTCATGGCCTGAGTGTTCATGAGTGTGATGGATGGATCCGTTCTCAGCTTTACCTTGCAACAGCCATGCAAAGCCGAGGCAAATTTGATGAGGCAATGTCGATTGCGGTCCAGCTCTCAGAACTCGAAGTTGACTCCGCCCGTCTTGGCTCCAAGGGCGCGAGCCTGATGATATGGGAGGCTAAAACTCTTCCTGCAAGGCTCTACGTGGCAAGGGGGAATGAGGGCGACTTCACGAGAGCGATATCCAGCTTGCCAGGGAAAAATGATTCCTTTCTGGAGAAGATTAAGGAGCGCAGTCTGTCTGTTTTCTACCTTGAGTGCCTGATGCAATATCTTGAGTGCAGACAGGCTCTGGAAAAGGGAGAGTCTGACATCGCGCAGCAAAAAGCATTGGCTCTGAGTGGGATACAGCAGAGGATGGAGAGGTTAAAAACTCAGGCGGTGAAAAGTGCCTCAATCTCTGAGTATGTGCGTGCGCTTGCCGGAGTCAAAGTCTACGCGGCGGAGGTCCGGGGCTTGGTGGCCCTTGCACAAGCGAGTTCCAGCTCGCAGCGGCAGATCGCAAGGAGTTGGTTTAAGACCGCCGTCGATAAGCAGCAGCGCCCTGCTCTCCTGATGCCTCCAGTGGTGCTTTCCCCGATGGAGTTACGGCTTGCGCAATATTATCTGGCGGCCGAAGACAGCGCGAAAGCGGTGGAAAGTTATCAATCTGCAATCAGGCGGCGTCCCAATGATCTTCAGGCTCTTATGGGTTACCGTGATTCCCTCAAGACATCGGGAAGAGAGAAGGAGGCCGCCCAAGTCGATGCTGTTATCTCAGCAGTGAAAGAGTAGTCAGTTCAGGTCAAGCCGCCTCGACCTCGGAAGGTTGAATGCCCCGGAGCTCAAAGACGCGCAGGATGGTGGCTTCAATGAGGTTTGCAGGGCAGGAAGCTCCTGCGGTGACGCCAACTATGACCTGGCCATCGTCGAAGAGCTTAGAGGGATAGTCGCTCTCGATCTCTTGACGCGCTTCCAAATCGTAATTAGCGATCTTTTCAAAAGAGGCCAGACAACCTGCGTCCTGGATAAAGAAGGTGGGGAGTTCTTCTTGCCCTATCTCAACGAGGTGAGTGGTGTTGGAGCTGTTGTATCCCCCTACCACAAGAAGGATGTCGAGGGGGTTCTTGAGCATGTCAAAAAGTGCATCTTGCCGCTCCTGGGTTGCGCCACAGATTGTATCAAATACTTGGAAGCGCTCAGCGGAGCCATCCCGCTTGATGATTGCATCGCTGATCCGGCGCTGAATCTCCTCTGTTTCGCTCTTCAGCATGGTTGTCTGGTTCGCGACACCGATATCAACGAGGTGCAGATCGGGATCAAAGTTTTCTGAGGTTGCCCCTGCAAACTTGGCCAGGAAAGCACTCCTCTCGCCCCCATTCCGGATGTAGTCACAAACGTAATCCGCTTCGTCCAAGGTCAGGATAACCAGATAGTGACCTTTGCCGTCATCACCCTCGGCGCGGGATGCGGTGGCGCGGGTTTCCTCGTGACCCTCTTTGCCGTGGATGATGGAGGTAGCACCGGTTTTGGCGTAGTTTCGGACGCGCCTCCATACTTTCATGACGTCACCACAGGTGGTGTCGATCACGTAGCAACCGGCCTCTCCGATCTTATCCATGAACGAGGTAGGGGCACCGAAGGCGGGGACCAGGACGACATCATCTTCAGTGAGCGCATCATACTGCTCGTCCATTTCTTTCCACGGAAGAGAGACGATACCCATTTCCTCCAATTGGCGGTTCACCTCGGGGTTGTGGATGATCTCTCCGATCAGGAAGATACGGTTCTCTGGGAAAACCCGCCGGGAGGCATAGGCTAAGTCGATAGCTCGCTCTACTCCATAGCAGAACCCGAATTGCTGGGCGAGGCGCAGGGTTGTTGACCCGATAGTAAGCGAGCCTCCGCCCTTTCGGAGTTTCTCAACGATGGGCGAGCGATAATGTTTCTCCACCTCCGCCTGGACATCTTCCATGACGTCGGGGCGGCGGACATTGACACGCTTTCGTTTCTGTGGCGGAGCTTTGCTCAAGAGAGGATGGGAGGAGTGTAGGCGGGTATTAAGATTGGCGCAAGGGAAGCTGTTCCCCCTTTTCTTGCCAGAGGAGGCGGAATCAGCGGTTGTTTTTTTCCCACGAGAAGTAGTCTGGGATGGGGGAAGCTATGTGCTTGTGCATACGGGCGGCATAGCCATTGGGCCGTCCGGGAACATCAGGATCGTTTGTGGGGAGGTTGGTGATGCGCTGCTTATATGGCTCGAGGACCTTCTGGGGTTGGTGGTCCAGAGCATTGAGGGCGGCAACAGCGTGATACGCGCTCGATTTCGTGGGGTCTGCATTGGCGAGGAGGACCTCAAGGGCTTCCTTGCCTCCCTTTGCTCCTGCTGGGTAGGTAGCAAGGGCTTCAGCAGCGGCAATTTGTACACTTCGGGAGGGGTCTTTCAGAAGAGAGTTGAGGGCTTCCAAGTGTTTATGGATGACCTCTTCGCCCAGGTAGAGACAGGCATGGGCGGCCCAGTAGCGCTGCGCTGGAAGCTTTGCGCGGAGCATGTTGACGATGCGTTCCGCGTCAACCGTTGTGTCGAGGAGTATATCCGAAGCCTTACGGATCCGCTGGATGGGATAGAGTGACTTGTCCCGAGCTAGATCACCGGGCGTCAGACCATGCTCCTTGGCGAGGTCATGTAGCAACCCCTCTGGGAGGAGGGCGACATCAAACGTCTTCTCGAGGTTCTGGTAGAGGGCGTTCCTCATTGAGATGAGAGTAGCCCTGAATTTGGCATCCTGGGCTAGGTTCCTGGTCTCGTGGGGGTCCTTGGAAATATCGTAGAGCTCCTCGGGCGCCTTTCGTTCCCAGAACGCTGACTGGACTTTGTTGAGTTTTCCCTGCTTGTGGAGGCGACGCCAGATACGGGTGCTCTGAGTTTCCATCTGGTAGTGAAGAACCTGTCCGTGCGGAAGGTGGGGCATGAAATTACGGATGTAGACAAACCGGCCGTCCGTAACGGTCCGTGAGCAATCGGGGCGTTCGTCCATTCGCCCTCGAAATCCAAACGAGTGCGCCGGTTTCTCGGTGACATGTTTTCCTGCAAAGGGTTTTCCCTGTTGGAAGGCAGGAGGTTTTATTCCCACGAGGGAAAGCATGGTTGCTCCGAGGTCGACGAAGCCAACCAGCCTCTTCGAAATGCTACCAGATTTGTATTCTGGCGGGCGGAGGTGCTTCCACTTCTCCGGGATGTGCATGATCATGGGAACGTGAAGGCCACTCCACCCGGCGTAGCGTTTGCCACGGGGCATACCCGATCCATGGTCCGCCCAAAAAATGACGATGGTATCGTCGGCCAGACCTTTTTCCCTGAGAGCGCGGAGATGCGCTCCGAACCATTCGTCCATCTGACTCAGTCGGTCGTAATATTGAGCCCAGTTATCCCTGACCGCGGGCACATCCGGATGATAGGGAGGAACAGGTGCCTTGGACGGATCATGCTTCGTTTTGCTATTGCGAGATCTGATCTGGCTTTCGTGGGTGCAGGTCTGGTTGAAAATCGCGAAGAAGGGTTGTCCCTTTTTGCGCTTGTCGTAGTGCGCTTTACGAGAGGACTCGTCCCAGATGTCCCTGATGTTGTGTTGAATGTTGTAGTCGGTCTTTGAGTTGTTGGTGCAGTAGTAGCCGGCCTCCCTGAGGTATTGTGGATAAAACTTCAACCATTCAGGCTTTGCTGCCTCCGAGCGCATGTGGTGGGCGCCAAGCGAGGGGGCATACATGCCGCAAATGATCGTGGTGCGGGCAGGTGCGCAAACAGGTGCAGTAGAAATGGCGTTCTTGTAGAGAAGAGAAGACTTCGCAAATGCGTCCAGATTGGGAGTGTCTGCGTAGGTGTCTCCATAGCAGCCAAGATGCGGACCATGGTCCTCGGCAGAGAGCCAGAGAATATTAGGGCGGTCGAGAGCCAGAAGAGGGAGCAGCCCGCCAAAGGTGATCAGGATGGCCAGGAGGTGGGTTCTAATTCTATACATGATGAGGAAGAGCGAGGTAGGATCTGGCGTTTTCATAACAGATGTTACGAATGAGGGAATCAAGGAAGTCCTGATCGTCGGGGATCTCTCCGTTTTCGACGTCTTCAGCAATAATATTACAGAGAAGCCGGCGGAAGTATTCGTGACGTGGATAGGAGAGAAACGATCTGGAGTCAGTCAGCATACCGATGAAGCGGGAGAGAAGTCCTATGGAGGCAAGGGTTTGCAGGTGGTCCGTCATTCCCCGGAGGGTGTCATTATACCACCATGCGGAACCCCATTGGATTCGCGAAGGGGTTGGTCCTTCCTGGAACGAGCCACACGCAGAGGCGAAAAGCGCGTTATCTCTGGGATTCAGGTTGTAGAGGATGGTTTTGGGAAGAGAGTCTCTCTGATGAAGGCCGTCGAGGAATTGAAGTAAGCGCTCTCCCTGAGGCCAGTCTCCAATGGTATCGAACCCGCTGTCAGGGCCGATTTTCTCGAAAAAACGAGTATTGGGGTTTCTCACCGGTGCCAGATGGAGCTGCATGGTCCAATCCCGCTCATTGTTCCATCTGCCCAATTGCTGCATGATATAATAGCTGAATCCATCGGTCTCACTGGAGGTGGCAGCGCATCCCGTGAGTGCACGTTGGAAGATTTGCGAAGCTTCCTCCTCTTCGCACGGTTGAATGGGGCAGTAGGGCATCCCGTGGTCTGAGAGACGACAGCCGGCAGCGTGAAAGTCATCATGACGCCTCCGTAGGGCCTGGATAAGTTGATCAAGGCTCTTAATCTCAATATTGCACTGCTCGCCAAGAGCCTTGCAGAATGGATTTAAGATGTGGGGGCGATCGACCATGAAGGCCTTGTCCGGCCTGAAAGTAGGGTAAACTTTGGTGGTGATCCCAAGAGAGACGCATGCCTCATGGTGGGAGAGGCTGTCGGACGGGTCGTCAGTTGTGCCAACGGTATCGACATTGAATTTCTGAAGAAGTCCCTGAGCACAAAAGTTATCGTCCTGGAGGCGTTCGTTGGCCTCATGCCAGATTTCCTCTGCAGTGTCCGGGTTCAGGAGGGTGCTGATTCCAAAGCAGCGCCGAAGTTCGAGATGAGTCCAGTGAAACAGGGGATTGCCCACCGTGAAGGGGATCGTCCGGGCCCAGGCTTCGAATTTTTCACGGGGAGAGGCATCGCCGGTGATGTGTGATTCCGGTATGCCATTCGCTCGCATGGCCCGCCATTTGTAATGATCCTCACCGAGCCAGAGACTGCTGATATTATCCCAGCGTTTGTTTTCCGCGACCTCCTCAGGAGGAAGGTGAGTGTGATAATCTATGATCGGCTGGATTGCAGCTACTTCATGGAAAAGGCGCTCCGCAGTTTTGCTGCGAAGAAGGAAGTTGTCATCCAGGAAGGCTCTGGCCATGCCGTATCGTAGAGGCGCGCACCGGGTGAGTGAATCGGAATCTCACTCATCTTGATAACGCGCAGAATAGAGCAAAGATACTGCGCAAAAGAGTCGAATGCTTCTCACTGAGACCCCGATCTCCGAACGCGGTCATATTCGGGATTTACACACTTATCCTTCCACTGATTGAGAACTTCACGCAGGCCCGCGTCTGATTCCGGGTATTGACCTTTGTCGTCAGTCCGCAGCTGCCACTCGGCGAGAATAGAGCGATGCTTCTCAAGAACCTTTGTGAAGCCCGGATCTGACGCGAGGTTTTTGATCTCATGAGGATCCTGCTCGATATCATAGAGTTCTTCTCGAGGGCGGGGACCGAAAAAGATCTCGTCTGTCAGGGCTGGAAGAGTTCCCGCTGCATGCCCTTGGCGGAGAAATACGACGTAGTCACGGTTGTCACGATATTGAGGCTGAAGGAATGGGCGGTCGGTAAGGAAATTGCGGATGTAGCGATATCGGTCGCTGCGGACGCTGCGTATGTAGTCGATCGTATAATCACAACGATCACGGGCGGAGATCACATATTCACGTGGGGTGAAAGAAGGAGAGAAGAGGTCTACGCCATCGTAATGAGAGGGTATTTGGATGCCTGCAAGGGTGAGAGAGGTCGCTGAGATGTCGAGGGTCGATGTCAGTTCGTTGCGGACGCTCCCTGCGCGGATGCGTTTGTCAGCTCCAGAGATAATCAATGGCACGTGGGTGCCTGCTTCGGTGCAGAACTGCTTGGCTCTCAGGGAATGGTTATTTCCGTGGTCGGTGAACCAGAAGATGATGGTGTTTTCCAAGAGGCCATCCGCTTTGAGATTTGCGAGGATCTTTCGGGTGTCGTCATCGGTCTGGCGCACGGTGTCATAGTGGTGGGCGTGCCACTTACGAAAGAGGGCGGTGTTTGGCACGTAAGGAGGAGGAGTGACGGAGTCAGGGTTGACCTTGTCGTTCCACTTTTTGGTATTGCTTTTACCCCCGGCGAGCTGGATTTGACCAAACCAAGGTTTGCCTTTTGGGAGGTTGCGCCATGCACCAAAGTCTCTTCTGGGGCCCTTGATGGAATAGAGGTCAGAGTTTTCAAAGATGAAGTTGTAGTCCTCCTTCCCGCTATTGAAGGTGAGGTAGCCGTGCTTTCTGAAAAGCTGGGGGATTGTTGTGATGCCGGCAGGAAGGTTGATAGCCCCCGCCTTGGTTCTGGAGGAACGGTGGTTGTGCAGCCCAGTGGTTGTCTGATAGGTGCCGGTAATCATTGCGGACCTGCAAGGGGAGCATACTGGGGCAGGGACGTAGCACCGGGAAAATCGCACCCCACCCTTAGCGAGGGCGTCTATATTTGGTGTCTTGTCTGCGTTAACCGAATCGCCGTAGCAACCGATAAGCGGGGACATATCCTCGATAAAGATCCAGAGGATATTGGGCCGGCCGGCGGAAGCGGGCAGGGTTGATAGAAGAAGGAGGTAAACCAGGAATCGCGTCATCTCTGGAAATGGACTTGGTATCGCGAGACGGGATGCTTGCCGGTTATTCAACCTCGGGTCGTTCGGCGCCGTGGCGAATATCCATTGCGGAGGTCACGAACACGGCTTCCTCTGCGATGTTCTTCGCATGGTCTCCCACTCGCTCAAGCCACCTGACAATAAAATGGAGGTCGAGATAGTCCTTGATCCGGTCGCTGTCATTCTCCATCCGGGAAGTGAGTTGCTTAGACACGGATTTTTGAGATGCGTTCAGCTCTTCATCCTCGGCCCTTATTTCCAATGCGTGTTCCAGGTTTCCTTGCGAAAATGAGGTGATGCTTTTCTGAAGTAGCCCGATTGCTTTCTTGTAAACGGGCTCAACCAGTCGAGTCTCCGGGATTTCGAGATTTCGGTTCATCTTTCTCGCACGTCGAGCAATGCTCACTGCTTGGTCGCCCACGCGTTCGAGGTTGCTAGAGACTTTCATGACCGCGATGACTCTGCGAAGGTCGGTCGCAACGGGTTGAAAGAGGGTCATGATGCGAAGGCCTTCCTCATCAATTTTCATTTCGAGATGATCGATCTCGGCGTCTTCCGCGATAACCCGGTCACACAAAGTGCTGTCTCGCTCGGTAAGCCCGCGCACGGCTGTTTCCAGGTTCTCGATTACCTGATCCGCCATCTTGGATAGATCGCCGCTGATCTGGTCTAATGCCTCCTGAAATTTTCCGAGGATATGTTGCGATTCGTCTGGCATCTTGCTGTTCGTGGTCAGGATGGTTTATCCGTAACGTCCTTCAATATACATGGCCGTCTTCTCCTCTCTGGGGTTCAGGAAGAGTTGGTCGGTAGGTGCGTGTTCAATGATTTCTCCAAGATACATGTAGATGCACTCGTCACTGGCACGTTTCGCCTGCCCCATATTATGGGTAACCATCACTATGGTAAAGCGTTCTCGCATGGTGCTGACAAGTTCCTCCACCCTGGCGATGCCGTCTGCATCGAGGGCGGAGCACGGTTCGTCCATGAGAATTACCTGTGGTTTGAGAGGAAGAAGGCGGGCGATACAGAGTTTTTGCTGCTGCTCGAGCGTGAGTCCAGTTGCTTTCTCTTTCAGAATGTCCTTGGTAGCATCCCAAAGTTGCACTTCCCGGAGGGCGGATTCCACAACCTCGTCCAGGTTCAGATTGCGTAGTTCGCGTTTGGGGGTATGGGCTTTGAGACCAAAGATGATGTTCTCGTAGATTGATATTGGAAGGGGGTTAGGGCGTTGGAAGACCATTCCAACGGCCTTTCGTAGTTCGGGAAGATTGACGTCTTCGTCATAAATATTCTTCCCCATAATGGAGATCTCCCCATTCGTGGTGACGTTTCCGTAACGTTCGTTGATTCTGTTGAACGAGCGTAGCAGCGTTGTCTTTCCGCAACCAGAAGGGCCGATCAGCGATGTGATGATTCCCGGCTTGATGTCGACGGATACTTTGAAAAGAGCCTGGAAGTCGCCATAGAAGAGGTCGACATCGCGGGTGCGGATACTTGCAGCAGAATCGGACATTGTGGACTAGCCCATTTCGCCCGAGAGGTAGCGGGCGGTTAGTTCGTTCTTAGGATTGGCAAAGAGTTCGGGAGTAGGACCCTGCTCAACAATCTCTGAATTATTGAGGAACATCATGTTGTCCGAGATTCGTTGTGCCTGCTGGATGAGGTTGGTGACAAGGATGATAGTCATCTCACTCTTAAGAGAGGTGAGGACATCCTCGATTTTCATGGTCGTGACCGGGTCAATGGCGATGGAGAATTCATCGAGGCAGAGAATCTCAGGTTCGAGTGAGAGCGCGCGGGCGAGGGTGAGGCGCTGCTGTTGGCCGCCGGAGAGCTTGGTTCCGAGAGATTTGAGTCGGTCCTTAACTTCGTCCCAGAGAACCGATTGCTTGAGGCAGCGCTCGACTAGTTCGTCGAGTCGATCCTTGTCGTGTATGCCAGCCATGCGGGGTCCGTAGGCCACGTTATCGTAGATCGACATAGGCAGCCCAACTGGCAGGGGAAAGACCATGCCAATGCGGCGGCGAAGCGAGTAGACATTGCGGAGCTTGTTGACGTCCTCACCGTCGATGGTTACTCGGCCCTCCACCTTAGCTGTGTTGATAAAGTCGATTGTGCGATTGATGCACTTCAACATAGTGGTCTTACCGGAATTTGCGGGGCCCACGACTCCGAAGATCGAATTGCGCTTCACTTTGAAGTCGAGGTCATCCAGCGCGATGTTCCTGCCATAGCGGACAGTGACGTTATTAAACTCGATGTGTGCGTGCTCGCTCATGATCGGGTTACCACTTCTTGCGGGACCGCAGCCAGACGCGGAGGGTGATTGAGAAGCTGTTTATGATGAGGATGAGGGCAATGAGCACTGCAGCGGTCCCAAACTTCATAGCCTCTGGCATTCCAGAGATTTTTTCGGCAACCACGTGCAGGTGGTAGGACATCGCCATAAACGGCTCAGTCAGGTCGTAAGGGGCAATTTTGCGATCGAAGGTGTCGGTAGAGATTGCGACGCTGGCGACAGCCCCGGTGAAGAGGATGGGAGCGGTCTCTCCAGCGGCGCGGGAGACCTCGAGAATCACCCCGGTGAGAATACCAGAGACAGAATTAGGCAGGACAATTGTCCGGATGGTCTGCCACTTGGTGGCGCCCATGTTCCAACAAGCTTCGCGGAAGGCCATCGGAACCGCTGCGAGGGCTTCGCGTGTGGCGGTCACGATCACAGGGATGGTCATGACCGCAATTGTGCAGGAGGCCGCCAAGAGGCTTTTGCCCATTCCGAGGGTGAGGACGAAGGCGCCTACACCGAAGAGGGCGTGCACGATGGAGGGCACGCCCGCAAGGGAAGTGACGGCCATTCCGATTGCACGAGTAAACCAGTTATTCGGGGCATACTCGTTGATATAAATGCCGGCCAGGATGCCGACCGGCGCGACCAATGCGAGGGATACCAGCACGAGGTAGAAGGTTCCCATAAGAGGAAGCCAGATTCCGCCGGTCTTTCCGAGTGGGCCGGGGTTCTGGGTAATATAATCCCAAGAGAGAACTGGAGCGGCCTTGACGAAAAGGTAGACGATCACCGTGAGCACTGGGATGATGATCGCAAAGGTCGATGCCAGCATCAGGTAGCGCACAATCTTTTCGCGCAGGCCCTTCCGGCGCTCGTGCCGGCTGGAGGTGAAGGGATGTTCAACGTCGCTCATATCTAGCTGTTGCGCTTTTTAATGCCCTTGATCACAAGATCCGAGACGACGTTGATAACTACGCTGATAAGCAAAAGGACGATGCCAACTACGAAAAGCATCATGTAGTGTTCGCCGCCGTGGGGTGCGTCAGGCATTTCAGACGCGATGGTAGCGGTCATGGCCTTGATGCGCTCAAAGAGAATCATGGGGCTGAATTCGTCCGGGATGCTCTCGGTTCCTCCCGAGGCCATCCAGACTGCCATGGTTTCTCCGACCGCTCGGCCAACGCCTAGCATGGAGGCGGCGAGCAGGCCGTTCTTCGCAGCGGGGAAGAGGACCTTGTAGATGACTTCCCAACGGCTGGCGCCGAGGGCGATGGCTGCTTCCCGGTAAGAATCGGGCACTGCTCTCAGGGAGTCCTCACTGATTGAGACAATGAGAGGAATCGCCATCATCGAGACCATCAGTGAGGCGTTCAGGAGATTGACTCCGATTTCGACATTGAAGACGTCCTGGATGATGGGGCTGACGATCACCAGCCCGATGAAGCCCCAGATGATCGAAGGAATTGCGGCGAGGAGCTCCACTAAGATCTTGAGAGTCTCTTTAACCTTGCCGGTGGCAAACTCAGAGATGTAGACCGCCGCGGCCAGACCGAGCGGCATGGCGATGCACATGCTGACGGCGGTAACGGCGAATGTTCCATAGAGAATTCCTGCAGCACCGTAGACTGGATTGTTGCCTTCGGCGGGGTTCGGTAACCATCGATTTTCGAAGAAGAACTCACCCCAGTTTACCTGAGGTAGAATTGGCCACGCCTCCTTGACGATGAAGAAGAAGATTGCCGCGACGAAGAGGATGGAGCTCCATCCGCTGGCATAGATCACCACGCGAATGACAGGCTCGGCACGATCAAGGGCCCGTGAGCCGAGAACCCGTATGCCTTGTAAAACGCCTCTCATCCTAATCGTCAGCCCCCTGCTGGTATTACAATGGATCTCCGCTTTGCCTTACTGGTAAGGCACGAATCCCTGTTCGGCGACGACTGCCTGGCCGGCCTCGCCCTTGATCCAGTCCAAGTAGGCCTTTACAGCCCCGGTGGGTTCGCCAACGGTGTAAATATAAAGGGGACGGGCGATGGGGTAGTTCTTGGATTTTACGTTTTCGATTGTTGGCTCGAAGGCCTCGCTGTCTTCATCGGCAGAGATCGATAACCAGCCGACATGCTCGTTCTTGTAGCTCATCCCGCTATAGCCGATTGCCGAGGGGGTGGTGGAGCAGAATTCCACAACAGCGCTGGATCCGGCCATGCCTGCGGTGTTGGGCTTGAACTCTACGCCCTTGCCGAGAACGGCCTTCTGGAAGAAACCGTAAGTGCCGGAGTTATTTGCACGTCCAGCACGCTGGATCTCCGCATCGCTGCCACCGATTTCGTTCCAATTGGCAACGCTGCCGCCTTCGGCCCATATTTCCTTAAGCTTTGGAAGCGAGATTGACTTCACTGGATTGTCCTTGTGGACAAAGACGGCGATACCGTCGTAGCCGACGATGTGCTCGACGGCTTCCTTGCCGTGCTTGTTCTTGATGGCCTCGGCCTCGGAAGGCTTGATCGCACGGCTGGAGTGAGAGAGGTCAGCGGTGTTATCGATAAGGGCCACGAATCCCGTGCTGGAGCCTTCACCGGCGACGCTCACGGCTACTCCTGGTGTAGCTTTCTTATAGGCGTCTCCCCAAGAGAGGCCGACCTGCAGCATGGTGTCCGAACCGGCCACTTTAATGGTGGTAGTGTCGCTGTCGCCGCGACCACAAGAACTAGTGAAAATCGCCGCAGCTAAGGCGCATGCGGTAGCGAGATAACGAGGAGCTTTTTTACTCATTGAATTAAGAGGTATGGATGTAACTTAAGGATACTCTGACTAAATGGTCACAGCCTCGCCGAAGTGAATATGGCAAGGATGTCACAATTGGGAATGCTGATATGTGACAGATGTGTCACAAAAGAGAGAGTTGTTCACATTGAGAGGCCCTCTTGTCCCCAGAGCCTGATCAAGGGAGTTCGCCCACGGGTCAGGCTCATGGCCTAATAGTAGGGCGTGTTCTAACCTCAGGGCGGGTAATCAGTAACCCGTCTGCAGTGGGGACTTCGTGTGGAATCATCCTCTGGATGGTCAAGGAAACCCATAACCTTCTAGTGATCAGGTTGTTTCGAAATCCGATCTCTCTCTGACTTCAGCAGGGGATTTTGGATGAGGGGTCTGGACTGGGGAGGGTGTGCGCTGTGTAGTAGTAGGGATCAAAAGTTTACATAGTAGTGACAGCGGCTCGCTTCCTGCTTTGGACCGTCAACGAGCATCAAGAAAGTAGAACAATGGCCAGAATTGACTCAGACAGTAGCTTGCGAGTGTATTTACGTGAGATCACCCAAACAGAGCTTCTCACCGCTGCAGAGGAGGTCGCATTGGCGGCCCGAATCAAAGCTGGAGATGAGCGAGCTCGTGCCACGATGATCAAGGCGAACCTTCGCTTGGTGGTGAAAATCGCGCAGGACTATTCTGGATACGGGTTGCCCCTCGCAGACCTGATTTCGGAGGGAAACATAGGTTTGATGAAAGCGGTTGAACGTTTCGACCCGGCGAAAGGAGGAAAGCTGAGCACCTATGGTTCGTGGTGGATCAAACAGTCTATCAAGCGAGCCCTCGCCAACCAGAGTAAGACCATCAGATTGCCCATCCACATGGTGGATAAAATAGCGAAGATGAGAAGAATCTCAGCGCTTCTGTCGGAGTGTCTTGGTCGGGAGCCCTCCGAGGAAGAGCTCTCGGAAGAGCTAGGTCTCCCGCGGCGAAAGTTGTCTCTGCTGAAACGGGCCTCGCAGAGGCCGGTCTCCCTGGACGCACCTGTTAATGAGGATGATACCGTCGGCCTTGGAGATGTGATTGGAGATGAGAAGGCACTGAATCCGCTGGACACTCTGGTCGCCAAGAATATTCATCACCAGCTGGAGAATCTTCTTGCGGTGCTGGATCCGAGAGAGCGCCAAATCATTGAGCAGCGATTTGGCCTGGACGGTATTGAATCGAGGACCTTGGAAGAGGTGGGAGGGGAGTTAGGTGTCACTCGAGAGCGCATACGACAGCTTCAAAACCTGGCGGTAAAAAAGATGAGGGATGCACTCAGGAAGAAAGAGAAGCCTTTGCCGAAGGCGGTATGAAGGGAGAGAAGCAGGCACCCACCGAGCCATGAGGTGGTAGCCTCCGGGAAGGAATCGATTTACCAGTTACTGCCCCCCCGGAGGGCCTCAAACTCTTCATTGTAGATGTTAAACTCCAATCTCGAGAAGGCGCTGAGTTTGAACTCTACGTTGCCAAATGTTTGACTGTAACCCGTCAAGGTGTCCTTGGAAAAGGCGTCGAGGCGGAAGGTAATACGGCCTCCCTCCCTCAGCCAGCCTCTGACGTCTCCCTTCTTGCGAATCGGCTCTTCGTAATCACCTTCAGTGAGATCAATCGTGCGCATCCGGTCGACGGGGATGTTCATCTTGCAAAACGGCGTCTCCACCGCAAGCACGCCATCCTTGATCAGCCCGACATTGCCTATCACGGTGTCACCGTTCTGGAGGCGAATTTTCTGTCCCTCCAACTCGTCCTCTTCCGGATCGGCCTCGAGCTGCACGGTGTCCGGCAATTCTCCTTTCCAAGGGCTGGCCCTGATGCGGCTCACCTTGACCTTGTAAAAGTCCTCCGAGATGAAGTGGAGCCAGTTTCCAAAGGACCCTGCCTTCGGATTCTCGTCGCTCCATACCTGCGCCTGTCTTCCGTCGATGTAGAGTGCG
>MDSV01029065.1_pt1 | contig 14552 bp, 13 predicted proteins | sample 810851 | NCBI WGS metagenome assembly MDSV01 (sample SAMN05326640, study PRJNA326480) | marine metagenome | isolation source: seawater | place: Atlantic Ocean: North East | collected 2012 | reverse complement strand
ATTAATGAATGAAAAGTTTTAGATTCAAAAATAATTAAATATAACTTTACTTATTTTTATAATGAATTGTAGAAAAAATAAACATACTACACTTATTCGTGAATATAAAACTCTAATAGAAGAACAATCAAAACTAATCAAACAACAGAAAGAAGAAATTAAAAAACTTGAAAGTAGTCTTAAATCATTAAAAGAAGCTTCTAAACTGAATGATGAATTTATTAATTATTATAAATTTTATGTAAAAGATAGAAAAAAATTTGATAAGATAATTAATGAAGTGGATAGAATATTAACGAAGTTTAAGTGTTAATTTCTCTTGCGTCTTTTTGTCTTTTTACGTCTTCTTTTCTTTTTTCTTCGGCGTTTCCTTTTTCTGGTTTTTCTTCTTCCAGCCCTTTTTTTTCTTGTACTAGAACCAGAAGAGGCGCCTCGCGAATGGCTTTTATCGGTTGAAGTAATATTACTTTCTAATCTCTTATTTTCTTTAAGTAACCTTTCTTTTTGGTGTAAGTCGGTCCATAAAGCCTGGCCTAATGTATATCTTTCAAATTCTAATTCAGTTAATGCATTTATTTCATCTTCATTCTTTTTTTCAAGTGCAACGGCATAGTTTATAGGATTATCTATTCCCAACTCATTTCGTAGTTCAAGAACATATGCTGTTATTCTTTGATCTATTTCTCGTATTTGTCTTTGATTAGCAGCAATCTCTTCTTTTATTTCATCATTATTCATTATAATATATAATTAGATTTAAACTATATATTATTTAAAGTTTGCGGTTCTTACCAGACCGACGGCAGAAACTGCGTTTCTTACCTCTGGCTACTTTACATCCAGACTTGTTTTTGCAAGCAGCTAATCGTTTTCCACGACATCCAGATTTATTTGCCTTAACGCGTTTGCGGTATGTTTTTGCTCTCTTTTTAAGAGTTGCTTTGCGTAGACGAGTCATAGCGAGTTTCTTTCTTCCAGAACCGCGTCGTTTGCGAGTTTTATGTGCTTTACGAGCCATTATAAATAATACGCATATTTTTATTTTTTTCTTGTTTTTTTTCTTTTTCTGTTATTGTAGTTTTTCCGTGATTTTTTTTTAGATGCCTTATCTAATTTTACCATTTTTCTTTCTAAATCCTTAATATTTTTTAATGCATTATTTGTTAATTCATATACATATATTAGATCTGTATGGGAAGTCATATATATATTATAATGATGTTTTAAAATTTTTTGTTCTTTCTCCTAAAAATATATTATTAGTTTGATAATTTTTATTATATGGAATTTTATTATTAATGCACCAGGTAGTGCATTTTTGTATATTTTGTACCTTTAAAGATTGTATTTTATCAGTTTTTCTATCTTTATGTGTAATTATTTTAATGGTATTTAATATATTATCTATTTGTTGATGTGCCAATATAGCATTGATTTCTTTAATATGATTTTTATAATATGAATGCATATTTAAATTAAGGATTGAAACAATATTATATTTTTTAAAATCAAAAGAATCGAAAAATTTCAAAATATTTAAAAATCTATTGGATAATTCATCTGTATTATTATATTTAAAATTTTTACATATTAGATATTTTTCCGAATTAGCATAACGACTTGTAAAAGGTTTTGATATAATAACATTTTCATATAAACAACTTAATAAGAAAATTATTTCAGTAGTGCATTTTTGGAACATATCAAATATTTTTAAAATAAAATGCCCATTATGTTTTTGCATAGTTATAGCATAAGCAACCTGTGTTAAAATTAATCTAAATGCGGCTTTTTCTTGATTATTATAATCTCCGGAGAAATCAAATCCTCCATCCCCTGTAATAATATCCATTTTATTTCTATATTTATTTTTACAATCTATGAAATTTTGAAAATTATATAAATCTCCTTTTTCATTAACCCCATATTCAATATTAATATTGCCATATTTATTAATAATATGTTCAGCTTTTTTCCAATCAGGAATATTGCCATTTTTATTTAATAAAGTAATCCCATTATATCTATCTAATTTATTATTTCTAATATATGCAGTTGATTCAATAAATCCACCAGGACCTTCTGCTAGATGAAAAGTGTTAATTGGTTTAGTAGTATCTAATAAATGATGTGTATTGTATATTTCCATAATTTTAAAAAAAGCTCTGGAGATTGGTTTGTATTTACTTACGCTTATTTTTTGTCCTGGTATAGTTGTATGAACGAATTCATATGGATTCGTATATTTTTTTATTTGATCCCAATCTTGAATATGAATATCTATTAATGATTTTATTTTTGATAAATATTTTTGTAGACTATATGTAGTATTATTTTCTTTTGACTTTTCAACAAAAACAAATTTAATATTAGAATCTCTTATTGTATATTCTATTTGAGGTAATATATAGTATGTCATAATATATATTACAATATGTTTATGTTTATATTATTTTGGAAGTTGTAGTTTTTTCTTATATTTTTTAACAGCCCTTTTCCTTTGAGGTTTAATATTTTGTTGAATGTCTTCTTCTTCTTTTTTACCAAGTTCATTTTGTGCATCACTAATAGTTAATAAATTATTTGTAATTTCTTTTGCATTAGGATTTCTTACTTTTTTGAATATAAAATAATTATTAAGAAACGAAATAGTTTTTTCATTTGGTGTCATATTTTTAGCTTTACCTATATTCGATTGTTTAATTAATTTATTTTCTACTTCATCTTCCATAATATCAAATAAACTTTCAAATGTTCCAATGCCTTGTGGAAATCCCATTCTTTGAGCTTCATTATCATTAATAGGTACAAAACCATAATTTTCCATAGTTCTAATAAAGAAGTCAAAATTAACAAGATATTCTGTAAATGTTTTATTGATTGATTCTTGATATACATCAACAGCATAACCAAGAGAGGATTCATCATCTGGAAATGTAGTTTGTGTATATAATTTTTTTAAATCCCACATTTTAGTATCATTGTCATTTTTAATAAATATGCTTTCTCCAGTTTTTTTATTTTGTAATTTTCTAAATACTTTTGAACCATCATAACAAGTTCCTATACATAAGCCTCCAACTTTACAATTTTCACTAAGATTTCGAACAAAATTATAATAAGAATTTCTATCTTTAAAGAAGTAATGAATAGAGAATTGATTAGATACTATATTAAATCCATGTTTTCCAGTTCCGAATCTTTTATATACTCCTTTGCCTAATATTTTTTCATCTTTTGTACCATCACCATCTATAGCACGAACAATTTGTTTTCCCTTTTCACTAAAACAAGCATTACCATTTTTAATATTTTTAGATGAGTCACCTTGTATAAATAATGCACCAGGCATACTTTTATATTTTTTTTTCATTCTTAAATATCTTGCACAGGCTCCTTTTATTCTATTATGAATATTATCTTTGGAATAATCTAATCCAAATACAAATGATAATTTTGCATCAATCCATTTTTGTAAATCACCACCCATTCCTACACTCATATCCATAAGAGTATCTCCACTTTTACTAACACCAACAATAAGTTTTCTTTTAACATATCTATTATGAAAATCTCTTAATGATTGAGTATTTGTTTGTGTTCCACTTCTATCATAATAAATATTATCATCTATAATATTTGGTATATTAAGTCCAGTTGATATCATTTTAGTTGTAATAGGTTTATTAATTGAACGCCAAACTCCTTCTGCAGTTGTATATGCATTACATGTAATTTTTCCCTTTCTTTGATATTCAGAAGTTTTATCATATCTAACTCTAATAGGGATCCATTGCCATCCTTGTTTTTCAGTTTCTTCCCAACGAAATTCTACAACCATATCATCTTGGAAGGATTGTTTTTTATCTTCGGTTAATAATTCAGTGCCAGATGATGGTATCATTATATTAGTAGTATATATTGGATATGGAGGCATTGGGTCATATGGTATAAAGGGCATAGCTTTATATGAACTTCTTTCATTGTATTTGGGAAATTTATCATCAATAATATTCTGACAAGGATTGAGAAATCCGTGTCTATTTTCATCAAATCCAACATGTAATATTAATGTTTTATATTGATTAAATTGTTCATTTTGATTTACATCAATACCTTCAACAAATAGATTTGCTATAAAATCTTGACCTGTTTCTAATTTTTTAGTTTTTACTAGAAAATCAATAGTATTAAATTCAGGTGGTTTCCATTTTAAAGAATAATCCCATCTAGTTTTTTTTGATGAAGTAATTTCTCCAATTTTAGATGAACCAACACTTTTATCACAAGGTGTAAATATAAGACCATCCGTTTCATATTCATATGTAATACCTTCTTCAATACCGTCTAATATTTTTTTACATTCTGAAAATATATTACTACCAATATTAGTATAAAATGTTTTCATTCTTATATTAAGAGGTGCATTATAATTTTTTATTACACAAGTAGCATCTAACCCTTTTATTAAATTATGTAAAATATCGCCTCGAAATTTATCAGTAGACAGTTTAGGATCTTGATATTTAAGTTCTTTATTAGGTATTTTCACAAATGGAAATCCTTTTGTATTCTCTTTATTAACAAAATAAATGTCAAACCCTAAAAATAAATTAATATAATTACCGTCTTTATCATTTAAAACATGTTCACCATCAATAATTGTATTACAGGAAGATTTATGTTTAGTTACCATTCCTGTAAATTGAACTTTCATATTAGTATCAATCAAATAAATTTTTCCAATATTTGAAACAAATAATAATTTTCTTTCTCCATCAGCTTTATCAGTTACAGTATATGGTGTATTAATATTTGGTACAGATGAATCTATATCAATTGGCATAATATTTCTTCTTTCCAAACTTACAGAAGACGGTCCAATAAAATCACGAGAATCTGCCCGTCTATCATCACCATCTCTTGTTCTAGGCATATTTTCTTTTCCATGTATTAAATGCATATAGTGATCTAATACCATATTATGTTCTGCATATGATGTTGGAAAATTTGTACCTTGCCAACCAGATAATATTACTTTAATGCCTCTTTTAATAGATGAAATTAATATATTACTATTATATTCTGGAAAATTTCTCAAGTTATTATTTAATTCCATTTCAACTTCAAAATTTTCTGGTTCATTGAAAACTTCCGCATCTTGAATATTGTATTCTTTAATAAATATTTTTCTACCATTATGCAATCTTCTTTGTTTATTACTTTTAACAATACTTAAATCGAATTTATAAGGATATTTTCGTGTATCGTGATGTTCAAAAGTATATCGTTTAATAAATCTAAATAATTTTTTTGTATCCTTCCAATTATCTATAGCTTGAGCAATTTCAGGTTTAATAGATTTTCCAGTAGAAGGAGTTAAATCTCTTTCTGTTTTATAATTAATTCTAAAATGAAAATCATTAAAATCAATAGGTCTTAATGCGTCACTGGCGCGGTTTTCTTTCTTTCGAAATTTTTGCAGAAAAGTAATATTATTTAATTTATCTTCATAAATCATATTTTCTTTACAATATTTTTGTATATTACTAATACCAGTAATAGTTGTTCTTATATTAGAATCTTTCATTCTTCCAGTTCTTTCATCAATATATTCATTAATTATATTCAATGTATATTCTTCGTTTGCTTTATAAAATCCTAATGATTTTAATTTTTGAATAATATTATCAAAATCTATTTTAGTAATTTGATTATAATACTTCTTTCCCTTTCTCACATTCATAGTGCCAAATTTGACTTCAAATTCATCACCTTGATAATTTTTATTTTGGGGTGCTAAATATATATTAACATATTCAATTAATAAATCATTTGGTGTTTTTTCTTCATCGCTCATAATTATATAATAACCTAATATATTTTTATATAATTTATCAATTTTATATAATATGTTCAATAACTAATTGATATAATATTTTTTTTGTTTTTGTTTTTGTAGGTGTTTTCATAATATCTATATTTAATTTTTTACATATATCTCTTATTTCTTGAGCACTATAATTTGAAATACTTTTTACAGGTTTTAATAAATTATCTACTTGAAATAGTTTATTTTTATATTCAAATAGTTTTTTTTCCTCTAAAAATAGTCCATATTTATCTAATTTTTTAAAATATTTGATAATACAAGTGGGTTTTCCAGGATACATAATATTTTCATAATAAATCTTATCATTCATAAATGCAAAATTATATTTTTCTAATATTAACATAGGTTCTAAATATTTTATATCTAATATTTTGTCATTTGCCAGATGACCTTCCATTTCTTGTATTTTTGTTTTTAAATGTTTCAATAATCTTTTATTATTTCGAATTGTATCTACAAAATTAATTTTATAATTTTTTTCTATGATAAAAGGTGTTTCCTTTAAGATTTCATAATCACTAAATCCAAATTTAAATAATATCCAACACCAAAATATATTATCTTCTTCAGTTGGTATAAAAAAATCAGGGTTTGATTTAATAATAGGATTTGCTTGTTTTGTTTTATTTTTATCATTAATATTTTCTTCAAAATATTCACTAGATATTAATTTTTGAATATTTTGATTATTTAAAGAGTAGGGTTTCACAATTGTAAATATATTATGACAATTCATTTGATATATTTTCATCTGTTGTTTTATCTTTAACTGCTTTATGATTAAAAAAAAAATCCTGCTCTAAATCAGCCTTATATAATTCTATATCTTTTAGGTTTTTTTCTTGTTCTTTAATGTATATTAATTCTTTTTCAATTAATTTAATAACCTCTTCATTTATAGTAGCCATATTTATAAATATTCCATTTCTATTTTCGGAAAATTTAATATTATTTTCTTTTAAAAGTTTAAAAATTTGTAAATGATGATTTTTATCTAATTTTGTAATTTCATTTTTTAAATGTTGTAATTTTTCTATATCCATATATAGATTGAAAAAAATTTATATTTAAGTATAAATTTTTTTTTAAGAATTATTTATCAATAATGGTTACTTTAGTTTTTGCTTTATTTATTTTTGTCTGTTTTAATTCTCCTAAGACTGAGATAGATTCATCGTGCAATTCATATCTAATTCCAATTACTTTTATTGTAATATCTTGATTTTCAACTATTTTGGAAAATTCCTCATTATTATAATGATGATCTCTTGCTACAAATACAGTAATTGGACTCTTTTTTTCTTTTACATATATTGCTCTAATTCCTGCGCGAGTAATATTTTTAACTTGACATTTTATTACTTGACCTTCTACTGGATGACATACATCACATTCAAACATAACATCAAAAGCAACATAATTTGCTTCTACTAACCCAGACGAATATGATAAAATATTAATTGTATTGTTTTTAATATAACCTTCTTTGGTGCATTTATTATATAAATTTTCTTCTAATTTTTTTTTAATATTTTCTCTAGCATTACTTCCAACACTATTAAACGGTAGTAATATTCGTCTTGTCAAAACATTTTTCATCCAAATTCCTTTTTTTCTAATTTTCTTTTTTTTACCTTTAACAGACTTCTTTGATATAGAACTACTCATTTATATTTACACAATATTATTTGTTTAACTATTTTCAATTTTATTTTTTATGAATAGTTCTAATTGAATTTAATACATCTTCTATTGTTGAAAAAAACCATCTCTTTTCAGGCTTATCCTTTTCATCTAAATATCTTAATAATAATTCTGTTTCTATACATAATTGCCAATCAGTCAATGGTATTATTTGTTTAGTATTATTTTTATGATATTGTTTTATTGTATTTTTTCCATATATACTATCTCCTTGTCGTTTATTACTTTTTTTCATTCTGTATTTATCTAATTCATAAAATTCTTTCTTAATATCTTCACTATCTTTTTTATCCTTTAAAAAATCAGTGAATCCTTTACCTTTTTCTCGCGTTTCTTTTGGTAATTTTTTAGTTAAATAATTTATTCTAGATAAAATTGCACTTCTATTTTCCCCTTTTGAAGGACATTCTTGTCCACTTTCTTTTTTACCTTTTTCAATACTTTTTGTTTTAAAAATAATTGCAGTTTTTCTTTTATTATTTGTTAAAAATCCAAATAATTTTTCATTATATAAATCTATATTTATCTTTGAAAATCTTTTATACATTTTTCCAGCAATAGATGGTGTTTTTGACTTATCTTTAATCCATTTCTTTTCCCCTTCATCAAATATAAAAATATACCAAAAGAATTTTGAACCCTTTTCATGAAATCTTTGTTTATAATCTGCAGTTATAAATCCCTTAATTTGTTTATCTTTATCTTCAATAATATATTTTTCATTTATTAAGTCATTTAATTTTTTCTTGAACCCGTCCAATATTTCTTCAGAATCAACAAGTAAATTATTAATCACATCTAATTTTTCGGTAGAATTTAAACTATCAAATAAATGTTCTAAACAAAACCCGTGTAATATATCTTTATCAATACCATCAAATTTATGTAAGTTTTCAATAACCCACGGTGCAGCAGAAACCCAATTCTTATTTTTAGAGTTTTCCTGAGGAGTTATTGATAAATTATAATTTCTTTGTAATTTTAATAATTGACTTATATTTGTAGTAGTAGTAGTTCTATCTTTTTGTACTTTTATTTCTTCTGGTAATTGAAAGTTTATTTTTGGAATTTTTACATCAATTGGAATCTTTCTTTCATATTCTGTAATGTGTTTATTGTGTAATTCAATAGGTTGGAAAAGATATAAATCATCAATATTAACCAATCGACCATTTCTATTTAACATATCAAGTAATAATTCATTTTTATCAGTAATTAAAACAGTTAATGCCATATTTATTTGTTCTATTGAATAAGTTTTTACTGCATTAACACGTTTAATTAATTCATCTTTTTTATAAACATAATGTTCTTTAAATAATGTTTTAATTCGTTTTAGTATTTTTTCTAAATTCATAATAATATAACTTTGAGAATAAGAATCGCTTGTTATTTGTTTATTTATTGTATCTATTGGAGAACATGTATAATCACAATTCATAAAATCACAAATAATACTATTACTTTTATATCCTATATCAAATTTAATTTTTTGTTTTGTAGATAATTCTAAATCTACTTGTTTATTCATATTAGTTTCATTGATATCTTTTTGGTTTATATTTATCAAACAATCTACTGCATTTTCCTTTAATAATCTTGTTATTTTTCCAATTTGAATTGATTTCTTTTCAGCTAATCTATATACATATAAATCCATTGGTTCTATTTCTTTATTTAAAAGTTGACTTCCATATAAAAATATTTCTACATTTCGTTTAATAAAAGGAAGGTCGCAATGACTTTTATTTCTAACTGCTCGACCTATTATTTGGTCAGCTCTATTCATATTAAACCAAGGTTCTAATATATGAACTTGTCTAATATTTTTAAAATCTAATCCTTCTGACCCAGCTCTGGAAATTATAATTACTTTTACTTTCTCTCCATTAATATTATTTGGATCTGTACAGATTTTTAATTCTTTTTTATTTGACGGCGATAAATGTTTGTCTCCTGTTATCATAACATATTTACCAATAGATTCTTTTGGTGCTGTTTTAAATAATGATTTACTTGTATCACCGTAACGAGTAATACCTATTTCTTCTAATGCTAATGCAATAGGTACACAGCCACCAAATATATAATTAGAATATACTAATATTATTCCCTCACTATTTTTTATTGTATTTATAATAGAATAAATTTTTGCACTATATTTTCTTAATGGTGAATCTTCACCATCATCGCTATTAAAAATTCTTCCATAATTATCCAATGTTTTTTGAGAATATTGAAATTCTTTTTGAGAATTTTTATCATAAAACATTATTCTTGATAATCCTGTTTTTCCATACATTCCTTTATAATCAGCTTTTCCTGTATCAATATCTTTATTTGGATATATAATATTTAATGCTTGTTCTGGACCATCAACTGCTGTATATTGTATCCCCTTTTCAGGATCATTCAATTCAGGATGAATTTCTTTTGTTTTTTCAATTACATAATTATATCCATTATCTTGCTCTTCTTTTAATGTAGTAATTACTAAATCCAAATATTTTATTGGTTCTTTTATTTCCCTATCATTTATTTGTTTTTTTGGATATTCCCATGAAGCATCCTTTAATAATTTATTTAAAGAATGTGGATTATTTGCAGCAGCAGGCCATATTCTATATGGAAATCTAAATGGATTTTCTCCACTTACATAACTAATATAACCTGTTAGTTTTTGAATTAATAGTTTTTTACCTATTTCAACACCATCTTTTTTTAAAAAATCTCCTTGATTATCAAAAACATCACTAATAAGAATAGGAAATCTATTATCATTTAAATTTAATAAATTAACTAACCAAATAATTTCTTTATAATCATTAAACATTGGAGTTGCAGTTAATAATAATAATTTCATATTTTGTGAATACATTACTAATTCTTTTAAATTTCTAATTGTTCTTCTAACATTTAATTTTTTTGCAGTAGTTCTAATATTATGAACTTCATCAATAACTAACATTCTATCTGAGAATAATTTATTAATTGCATTTATTTTTCGTTTTCTAATTATTTCTGGATCTTTTGAATTTCCTCTACTAGATTTTATAATTGCATTGATTTTATTTGCAAATTCAACATAACCTAAAAATTCATAAGATTGTCTTATTATTTTTTTTATTTGTTTTATTACTTTTTCTTTTGATAAACCTTTCATATTCATAGGATTAACTTCTTTTATAAATTTATTTCCAGTACAAGATTTCAAATTCCATAACCCATTTATTAATTTTAATTTTCTGGAATCAAAAAGCTGTAATTTATAATTTTCTTGAACAACTGGACTTGCAACTATTATAATTTTCTTTTTTATACCTAATTGTAAATAATAAGTTCGCATATCTTCACATACTTGTATAGATGAACAAGTTTTTCCTGTTCCTAATCCGTGAAATAATAATAACCCATTATATGGTGTTTGAAAGGATAAAAAATTTCTAACAAACATTTGATATGGTTCTAATTCAAATGGAATATCAGGACTACATAATTTATTAGAAACTTCTTCAATATTATCTATTTCTTCTCGAGTTTTTGATTCTATTTTTACATCATCAAATTCTTTTTTGATGCTTATTTTTTCTGTAAAAGTTGGATCATCCAAAATAGGATATAAAGAATTATCTTCAGCTGTTTTTATCTCTTGTCTATTTTTTTCTTCTATGCATTTTAAAAGTTTTTGATATTCTTTACTTGAAATCGTTAGATTTTTAACAGAATCTCTTAATGATTTTATTAATTCGATACAAGATAATTCTAATTCTGGTATAGCTTCTACTTCTTTTTCTTCATCATCAATTTCATCGTCTTTAATTTTAGTTTTAGGTTTAGTTTTAGTTTTAGGTTTAGTTTTAGTTTTAGGTTTAGTTTTAGTTTTCTTTTTGGGTTTTTGTTTTTTGGGGACTGGTTTTCCGTCTAATTTCATAGCACCATATCTAATTAAATTTTTGGATTTTAATTCATCCCATAATTGATTTGTTTCATCTGACCATAATTCTGGTTTATATTTAATTATATCCCCTGATGCAGTTTTCTTTATTCTTGTCCAACTCGAATCATCTTTTAATCTAAAACGCTTACCATCAACCTTAAATTGTGTTTTGTTGTTTATTTTTTTTGTTTTATTATTACCTGTTTTTTTCTTAAGTTTCGCAGTTTTAGGAGGCATATTAATATATTATGAGATTAAACTATATTTATGTAAAACTTTATCTATATCTTTTAATAATTCAATTCGTTCTAAATTATATGGTCGAATTGATGTAGATGCATCATTTAAAGTCATCCATTTCATTTTACTAACTTCGCTTTTTTGAAAATTTGCGAGAGGTTGAGGAAGAGAATATGCAATAAAATATTTATGTTTATAAGATTTGAAATTTGACCCAGTAAATATCTCTTCAAATGGAATAACATTTTTAATAACAGAAATTTTACTTTTTTGAATACCGGTTTCTTCACTAAATTCTCTTAAAGCACATGTTAAATCATTTTCATTATAATTTCGCCTTCCCTTGGGGAATCCCCATTCAGGTTCTATCCAACTTGTATTACTATTTTGAATTAATTGTTCTAAACTAAAAAAATTATCATTAAATAAATGAATTCCTTCTTTTATTTGATAAAACTTATCGTGAGCTGATTTTTCTTCTTGTTTATATTGAACTCCATAATAATCTCCCCATAAATCTTTCCATAATTCAGAAAAGTTCTTGGTCAATAAATTTGTTTTTTCTTGCATAGTCATTTCATTGATTATATTTTGAATATAATCCTGATTATATAAAGGATATTTACCTCTCATAAATTCAACATAGCCTAAACTATCTTTTCTACATATCATCAAATATTTTAGGGTATTTTGAACTTTATTAAATGTAACAATACCTAAACTTGTTATAGGTTTAGCACACTGATTATAAGAATGACCTAATTTACCACAATTATTACAAAACTGATTATGTTTACTATTCATTTATACGTAAAATCTGTTATCTTTTTATATCATTTACATTTAATGGGTTTAAACTATAATGTATGGCTGCCTCATTTAAAATTTACACTACAGACAATTGCAATAACATATCCTGCAAGACCAAATGATGTAAGTAAAAGAAAATATTATGATTTAATTCAAAATTTACCATTATTTTTTCCTTTAGATCCTATTGGAAATAATTTTTTAAATCTTTTAGACAAATATCCAGTAACACCTTATTTAAGTTCAAGAATGTCTTTTATGAAATGGATTCATTTTATATGTAATAAACTTTATGAACAATTAGATAAACCAATTGATGATTTTTATGAAAGTTTAGAAAAATATTACGAAGAATATAAACCAAAAGAAATTAGAAATAGAGAAATAACTCAAACAAGAAAAAAATATATACAATTTGCTAGTGCGTTATTAATTATTTTTGGAATAATGTATTTTTATAAAAAATAATATCAAGATAATGTATAATGGCAAGAAAAACAGCTAGAAAAAGTAGAAAACGCAGTCGTCGTAGTAGACGTTCACGCCGTCATAGAGGTGGTTCCTTACCACCTTTAGTTGGGGCAGAATTAGAAAAACCAGTTGAACAGGTTGAAGGAGAGGTTAAAGCAGATGCAGAAGCAGTAAAAGATGCACCAAAACAAACAGGAGGTAAACGCAAACGCCGTCGTCGCAAGAGTAAGAAGCGTGGCGGAGGTGGCTGTGGCCTTGCTGCTCCAATGGAAGGCGGCAAACGCAAATCTAGAAAGAAGAAGGGTGGTAAGCGTAAATTAAATGCTTTCTTCTCAGCAATGCTTAAGGCTAAGAAAAGTAAAGCAAAATCATTTTCATACAAAGGAAAAACATATGTTGGAAAAAAACACAAACGTCTTGGTTTAATTTACTCCAAGAAATAAGAAGTTTAATATATATATTTTTATTTGAAATATATATATGTCAAAATTTGTAACAAGACAAAGTTTTGAAAGAAGAGATAGTGATGATGATGAATCTTCTGATGATGAAATTTTTGCATTTGGTGATATTGGTATTCCAGAAGTTCAAGAAGATGGACAATCTGTCGCGCCTGTCCAATCTATACCAGTTACCATACCAGGCAGAAAAGTTAGACGATCTGCTATGGATATGCGAGATGTAGAAAAGCTACTTGATAGTAATTATTTAGCTAAAGTTAATATTGAAAATTATAAAACTACACATCCAAATTTGATGAATGAAATTTTAAATGAAGAGATATTTAATTTTACAAAGGCAAAAAATACAGTAGATAGGGTAGTTCAAAATATTGCTGATAGGGATAAAAAAAAGCGTAAGCATCATAATAAGCCTGAGAGTAATGATGATGATGGTATTTGGACATACTGCACTGGAGGTTGTGTTTCTGAATTAACCAAATTAATTGATAAAGAGTTAAAATCTACAGCATTTATGTTAAGATTCATGTCAAATAGTACAATTGATATTACCGCGGATGAGGATACAGGATTAATAGGTAAGCATCCTTTGACATTTATATATAATAATTCAGACCCAGCAAGAGCAGTATCAGGAATATGGGAAAAAGATAAAGACTTATTTGATTTAAAACCATTAGATTTACGTGGAAGTGCTAATGCTAGATTTATTGCAGGACTTGGACCAAGTGCGGCAGGAAAAACATATTGGGCAAAAAATGCAATAAAATTATTAGGACAAACAGACCCTACATTTCCTAAGTCATTTTTGTCAATAGATGGAGGAGCAGCAAGAGAACAGGCTATTGTATATCAAAATATTATAGAAGCATTGAAAAAAAGCCCTCTAGTAGGATTTAAAAATTTAGTTAGTGCTGGTTGGGATCCTATACATACATCATTATTTAATGCAGGCGATGTTAAAGATGCAACTAAAGCATATTTAAAAGAACAAAAAAAGAAAAATAATGGAAAAGCATTAGTTAGTTTATATGTT
>MDSV01215812.1_pt1 | contig 14553 bp, 12 predicted proteins | sample 810851 | NCBI WGS metagenome assembly MDSV01 (sample SAMN05326640, study PRJNA326480) | marine metagenome | isolation source: seawater | place: Atlantic Ocean: North East | collected 2012 | reverse complement strand
CTGATCCCAAAAAAGATCAAATATTTCGTTTACGCAGGCATGGGTTCGTTGTTCTTTCTCATCCTCTGGTACCAAATCTCCCAATTCATTGTAGAGATTACAAAGGATCATGGGCAGGGCAAAGTTATTGAGGGGCCGCGATTCAGGATATGACTTGTCCCACCGATCTTTTGGTTTCACCGCCCTTTGGGTAATTTTATTTAAGGTTTTACCCACCGCTGTTTTGTACTTGTCTTCTCCGGTGATATGATGCATTTTTCCCATTGCCATGCAAGCAAAAGTGTAAGAAAAAATATTGTAGGGAACCACCAAAGGCTGGCCGTCCCTTTTAAGGGAAAAAAACCAATTGAAATCGCCGTCATGTCCATATTTCTCCAAAAAATCACTCCCGGATCGGGCAATCTCAAACCAAGTTTGTTTTTTTTCCAAACGGTCGTATAAAGTTGCGAATGTCCACTGTTGCCGGGCTTGTAACCAAACGAATTTGTCAGTATCAAAAACATTGTGCTGATCGTCAATACAAGTAAAATATCCTCCGTTTTCTCTATCAATACTGTATTTTTCCCAAAAGGGTACTACTTCTTGGGTCAACTCTTTTAAATACAATCTAGCAAAAGAAACACTACTCATTTTCTTTCGTTTACATACTCTAAATAACGATGGTACAAATGCCCAGCTTGAGGGTAGGCAGATTGAGGGCTCATAAAATGGGAGAACTCGAAAGTAATGGCTTCTGACACACCCGCTTGGGCAGCCGTTTCGAGTTTATACCTCAATTTATCCCACTTGATAGGTAAGAACTTGATGGGCATGTCCCGGTCAAAAGTTTCTGAATTAATCCATGAAGTGATGCCATTTTGATCGGCCAGTGATTTATTGACCTTGATAAAATCTTCAAGTTGATCGTAATCTATATGGCCATCCTGAAAGGCGACTATATCTACACTTTTTTGTATGCCCTTGAAAATGGCTTCCCAAGTTTTAAAATGTTCATCCAGTGTAATTGATTCTTCCCGATGACTTTGAGCAGTGTATTGAGAGATATTTTTCACCCCATCGATATATGGAGATATCAAAACGGGAAGTCCCCCTGAAACTTGCTTACAATACTGACCCAAAGCAGCATAAAGTTCAATGATCCCTCCTATATTTCGGTTACACTCCTGAGACAAATACCAGCCTCTAAAAGCTTTACTGTTTCCATACATCTGCCAAATCTCGTCAATCACTTTACAATTGAGTCTTACCTCCTTTTCATAATCCCCGGAAGTCCAATATTTTCCGGAATCGTACAAGCCAAAATAAAAATTCATGTCATTCTCTTCACTCAATCGTAAAAACATGTCCACCAAATCGTTATGTGGAGAAATTGTGTTTTCTTCCCTAGTCAAAACCTTTGAGGGATATGTAATCCAACTTTTATAGCCACAACGGATCAAAATCACTTTATCGATGCCTACAGATTTCATATTTTTAAAATCCAAAGACCATTCTTTTTCTCCCCAATTTTGATGGGGAATGTCGTGACTGATTTCATCCAAAAAGGTACCCTTAATTAAAACTTTATTGGTCATTGAGTTACTTCTTTTTTTAGAGGATAATACCAACAATACTTTAAAACCAGAGAGGTAATTGCTAAAACTGCAATAGATAGAGCCAAGGCATCCCATTTTTTGATCATCAAAAAGATAGGCCAAACCACTAGGGCCATTTGCCATATGATTCCAATCGACACATTAAACATATCTCTTCCAAACATCTTATTGGGTATAAAAGTTGGATCATCTTTTTGAACTTCTAATAAAACGGGGTTCCAAAAACCCCAGGGCCTAACATTTTTATAGAAACTTTTCAGCACTTCTATGTTATCAGGAGAACTTAGGTAAGAACCCAACAGACATCCCACTAGAGATAAAGCAAAAATGACGGGGAAAAAATAAATATCAACCCAGTCACCAAAAAAAATGAGTTTTACTGTAGAGGCCAGTAGCCCTGTCAACATACCCCAAAAGTAACCATAACCATTGAAGCGCCACCATACCCATTTTAAAACATTAGCCGCAGTATAACCTCCATATAAGGAAGCAGTAATCCAAAGTGTAATGGCATTGAGGGAAGTGGCAAAAAAACCAAAAAATATGCCAATCAAAACCAATAAAAAAGAGGATAAATAACCATAACGGACATAAGTTTTTTCAGATTTTCCTGGCAATAAGCTGGTTTTAAGTAGATCGTTAGCAATGTAAGCAGGTGCAGCATTAATTACAGCAGCAAAGGTTCCCATAAAAGCGGCCATAAGTCCTGCCAATAATAATCCCTTAAATCCATTGGGAAGAAAAGTAGCAATGGCGGTAGGTAAAATGGTTTCAAAATCAATCTGAGGATTGGACGCCATATCTGGAGTAAGAAATACAACAGCCAAAACAGCGAAAGCGGCGATCATTAGATAACGTGGAGAAAATAAAACAGCAATGGTAAAACCACTCATTTTTGCTGCCTCAAAGGGAGTTTTAGTAGAGAGTAATCTTTGCATATCGTATCCTGGCACGGGTCCAGCCAAACTGGAAAAAAATCCCTTAAATAGCATCATCATAAAAAGTGCACCAATCCACTCAAAACCATCCGAGGCAATCTTCTCATTCAATTGTGGTAGTATGTCCGACCAATCTAAATCCATCTTCCATCCAAAAAAAAACTCATCCCAACCCCTTGGAACGGACTGGATGATCTCTGCATGACTCACTGCATTAAAGGCAATCACAGCAATGGCAATACTAGAAATGGTCATGATTATGTATTGAAACACCTCAGTTGCTACTACACTCATCATTCCTCCTCTAATAGTATACAATGTGGTGATTCCAACAATAATAAGTGCATAAACATTTTCAGAGCTAATCGTTAAAAGTTGATTTTCAATACCGAGATCCCAGGGTAAAATGGCTGCACAAAATTTACCGATTCCCTCAAAAAAATAAGCGATAAAACCTATCGCACCTATCACGGCAAAAATAATAATTATGTTTTTCGATAAAAAGCCTCCCCTACCACTAAAACGAGTAAGAATCCAAGAGGCACCAGTCATAACATTGGATCGTCTGATCCAAACAGCCAAAAACATCATTACAAAAATCTGATTCCAAACCGGCCACAACCAAGGAATCCAAGCACTCTTTATACCATAGACAAATAGCAATGTAACCGTCCACATTACCCCTGAAATATCGAACATTCCAGAAGCGTTGGACAAACCCAAAAAATACCAATTGATTTTATTGCCTCCCAAGAAATACTGATTTAAATTGTTTCTTGCTAGTTTAGAAATCCATAGTCCAACCCCCAGAACAATTATGAAATATGTAATTATGATGGCGTAGTCGAGCCCGCTTAGGTGCATAACCAAATTTGATATTATTTAGCGAATGATCTTCCGGCTTTTTCAACTCTAAAAGTTTCAATGTAACCTCTATCTTGAAAGGTAACATAAGCAGTTTTACCGTCAGTTCCGCCAAATGTGATATTGGAAGGTTTTTTACCTTTTGTAGATATCTCCAAGATTAATTCTCCTTTTGGAGATAATTTTGCCACTGTTCCTTTTCCATATCTTGTTATGTAGAGATTTCCATCTATGTCACAACGCATTCCATCCATTCCAAAATCATCAAATTGGTGAAAGAGTCTTTTGTTAGAAATGTTACCTTTTGAATTTAGATCAAAAGCCCAAACTTTTCTTTGAGTACTTTCGTTAACATATAAAGTCTTTTCATCAGGACTTACCTCAACACCATTGGTCGTTCCCATATCCTTTGCTAAAAGGTGAAACTTGCCATTTTCTACTCTCCATAATTGTCCATTACTTTCTTTCCAATTAGGATCAGAGGCAAACATGCGGTCGTTACAACATATTGCTAAATCATTTGGCTGATTAAGTAATGTATCATGAGCATAAACACTTACATCTTTTGTCTGAATATTAATTTTTAAAACATTGTGCCCGGTGTAGTCAGCAAGATACATTGTTTGGTCTTTGCCAAAGCGTATTCCATTTGCTGTACTTCCCTCTGGTAGATGTTCAATAAATAAATTGAAATTTCCATCAGTGTCAACAATGCCAACAGAACCATTATGAATTGGATTTACAAAATAAAGATTTCCTTGTTTGTCTACTGCAGGCCCCTCAAGTCCAATTGTGAATTCCCCAACATACGCCAAATCATTAGCTATATAATTTTCTTCTTTTTTTTCACAGGATATATACAATATCAATAATACTATAAGTGATTCTAATCTTAGTGTTTTCATGTTTATAAAATTATATTCGTAAATTAAAAAAATTAATTTATTTATGACTAATCTTAAACTTATTGGTATAATATTTTTGTTTTCTTTGAGTAATTGCACTGATATGAAATCTAAAAAAAATAATTTACAAGTAACAAAAATTACTGTGAAAGATTCACTAGGGTTTAAAAGTGTTTCTGAAGTTTTGGAGAATAGTTCGCCACTTATTAAAATTAGCTGGGTAGGATGGGACGAATTCCCATACAAACCTGACGTAAATTTTAGAATAGCACATGATGACAGCTTATTATTCCTCAAGTACTATGTCAAAGAAAATCATGTATTAGCAAAAAATATTAATCCCAATTCTGCAGTCAACAGAGATAGTTGTGTTGAATTTTTTGTAGATCCAGACCAAAGTGGAAATTATTATAATTTTGAATTCAATTGTATTGGAACAACTCATTTAGCCTATGGACCAAGTAGATCTAGTCGTACTTTTATTCCTAGTAAGTTAATTTCAAACAAAATTAAAACATGGTCTACACTGGGCAATGATCCTTTTGATGAAAAATCAGGTAATTTCGAATGGGAGATGGTAATAGTTATTCCTGCTTCCATCTTTACTTATAATGAGGGATTAAATTTTTCCAAACTAATTTCAAATGCAAATTTTTATAAATGCGGAGATGACACTACAAAACCTCACTTCCTTAGTTGGAACCCTGTTAAAGCCCCTAAACCTGATTTTCACCGCCCCGAACAATTTGGTGTTTTGAATTTCCAATAATTAATTTTTTTTTGATCATAATGATGATGATGATGATGATGATGATGATGAATGTTAAAAAAAATGCTGTTAATTTATTTGTCAGTAGAATATTTTATGCCCAATTATTTTTTTGGATAATTGCCTGCAAAAATATTGCTACAGAAAAACCTCTTTTTCTCCCTGAGGGCTTTGAAGCCACAGTTTTTGTTGATAGTATCTCTGAAACAGTGAGACATATGGCCGTTAATCAAAATGGTGATTTATTTGCTAAGTTCAAAAAACCAAGTCATGCTGGTGCAATTGCGGCAATTAGAGACACAAATGGCGATGGAGTCGCTGACTCATTGATCAAATTTGGAGAGTATCACAAACCCCAAAAAGGTAACTATTCGACCGCAGCTAGAATTTATAAAGGCTACCTTTATTACAGTTCACAGTTGACGGTTTACAGAATAAAATTAGATGAAAACCTTGTTCCTAAAGGAAAAGCTGAAATTATTGTTGATGATGATCATCCCCATGGTTCACATGAACACATTGGTAAGCCCATTGCTTTTGATGAAGAGGGACATATTTTTGTTCCATTTGGTGCCCCTAACAATGCCTGCCAGGCTCCTAAAAGAACCCCCTTGGTTCCTGGAGAAGACCCATGCAAGTTGCTGGAAGACCATGGAGGTATATGGCGTTTTGATGCTGAAAAGATTGGACAAACCCAAAAGGATGGGGAATTTTATGCCAGTGGGCTTAGAAGTATTGTAGCATTGGATTGGAATAGTGCTGATCAGTGTCTCTACGCTGTAGTTCATGGAAGAGATGACTTACATCGTCTTTGGCCTAATCATTTTAGTCAATGGGAAAGTGCCCTTCTTCCATCAGAGGAATTTGTGAAAATTGAAAAAGGGGACCATTTTGGTTGGCCCTACTGTTTTTACGACCAAATTCAGGGTAAAAAAGTGCTTGCTCCAGAATATGGAGGAGACGGAACTATTATTGGTCGTTGTGCCGATTATAAAGATCCAGTCATAGGTTTTCCAGGACACTGGGCTCCCAACGATTTGGTTTTTTATAAAGGAAATAAATTTCCAGATCACTATAAAAATGGCGCTTTTATTGCTTTTCACGGTTCAACTAACAGAGCACCTTATCCACAATCAAGTTATTTTATTGGATTTGTACCTTTCGAAAATGGAAAACCCTCCGGACCTTATGAAGTTTTTGCAGATGGTTTTGCAGGTATAGATCCTATTGTTAATACACGCGATGCAAAATTCAGGCCTATGGGAATTGCATTTGCACCAGATGGTTCTATGTATATTGGGGAAACAGAAAAAGGCAGGATATGGAAAATACAATTCAAAGGAGATCGAGAAAACTTTGGGGCAACTCAATTAGCTGAGATGGAGAAGAGAAAAAAATTAAGCCACATTAGAACTCCTGATTTGATCAAAGATAGGATCGAGCCAAAAGATATGGCTATTGGTCAAAAAATCTACAATCAATATTGCATGGCCTGTCACCAATCAAACGGGAAGGGAGCTTCAGGCAGGTTTCCACCTCTTAACGATACTGATTGGGTAATTGGAGATAAAGAAAGATTGGTTCACCTTATCCTGAACGGAATGGAAGGAGAAATAGAAGTTAATGGCGAAATATATGATGGCATAATGCCACAACATTCTTTTTTAAATGATGATCAAATTGCTAATGTTTTAACTTACATTAGGACAAATTTTGGCAATCAGGCGTCAGCTTTATCGCCTGAAGAGGTCAAAAACTTTAGGAAAACTTTTGTAAAATAAAAGCAATTAATTGTATCTTTTAAAAATAATGAAAAATATAAAATTATTTTTATTGGCTCTTCTGTTTGTGATTAAATCTCTATCAGGGCAGAACTATGACATTGTGATTAAAGGAGGACATTTAATTGATCCTGCCAACAACTTAGATCAACCATTGGATCTAGCAATAATGGGAAATAGAATTGTTGCAGTTGAAAAGACGATTTCATCAAAACAGGCAAAAAAAATAATCGATGCATCAGGTTTAATTGTGAGTCCAGGACTCATTGATATGCATACGCACAACTTTTATGGAACTGTCCATAACCGCTATTTGGCTAATAGCTTTATTGCGGTTCCACCTGATGGATTCACTTTTCGATCCGGCGTTACCACTGTTGTGGACGCGGGTAGCCCGGGGTGGAGGAATTTTGAGCTTTACAAATCGCAAATAATTGAAACGTCCAAAACTAGAGTACTTTGTTTTTTAAATATTGTAGGTGATGGGATGAGTGGTGCCCATCGGGAGCAACACATTGAGGATATGAATCCCCGAATGACCGCTATGATTGCAAAGCAAAATAAGGATCACGTGGTTGGAGTAAAACTTGCTCATTTTATGGGCTACGACTGGACGCCAACAGAACTTGCTGTTGAGGCGGGCAAATTAGGAGGTATTCCAGTAATGATTGATTTTGGCGGTAGTAGCCCTGAGCTTCCTCTTGACAAATTATTTCTTGAAAAACTTAGGCCTGGTGATATTTTTACCCATGCTTATGCTCATGTCAATGGAAGAACTCCAATTGTAGGTGAAGATGGGAAAGTAAGAGACTACGTTTTTAAAGCTCAGAAAAGAGGAATTGTTTTTGATGTCGGGCATGGAGGTGGAAGTTTTCTTTTTGAACAAGCTGTGCCTGCAATGGCACAAGGATTAAAACCAGATGTTATTAGTACCGACCTTCACACTGGAAGCATGAATGGAGGAATGAAAAACATTAATAATGTTATGTCAAAATTTCTCAACATGGGACTAAGTATTCAAGAGACAATTGCTGCAACTACCTCAAAACCTGCCAAATTTATTCAAAGAAAAGATTTAGGGCATCTTAGTGTTGGTGGGTTGGCTGATGTTACGTTAATCAATATAAGAAATGGAAATTTTGGTTTTATTGACACCCGTGGAAAAAGGATGAAAGGAAATCAAAAACTAGAGTGTGAACTCACTATTAAAGACGGAAAAGTAGTTTACGACCTAAATGGGCTGGCAAGCAGTGACTGGAAATAAAAATGAATAAACTTTATAAATATCTTTTTGCCCTCTCGGGATTGATTTTTGTGATTGCTTTGGGCCTTTATTTTTCAGGTAACGTCAGCTTAGCAGGTACAACTTTAATTCTTTTCTTTTTTACTTTGGCTTTAAGCCTGAGAGGCAATAAAAACCTAAAGGGTTTTTCTTTTACTGTTTTAATTTTTGCTGCTGTAAGCCTCTCAATGATCTATCCACAATCTTTTATTCAGTTGGGAGGTTTTCAACTTAAAAAACTAATTGTTCCACTTTTACAAATTATCATGTTTGGGATGGGAACAGCGATGAGTTTTAATGACTTTTATGGTGTGATTAAAATGCCTAAAGGGGTTTTAGTAGGCCTTATATGTCAATTCAGTATTATGCCTTTTTTAGGTTTTAGCTTGGCAACCATATTTAACTTTCCATCCGAGATTGCTGCCGGTGTTGTTCTTATCGGTTCTTCACCTAGTGGATTAGCTTCAAACGTAATGGCCTATTTAGCCAAAGCCAATGTTGCTCTTTCCGTAACACTTACCGCAGTGGCAACTATAGTTTCTCCACTTATGACCCCTCTTCTGATGAAATATTTTGCTGGCGCATTTGTCCCTATCGATTTCGTAGCAATGATGCTTAGTATTATGAAAATGGTGATTCTTCCTGTTTTTTTGGGCCTGGTTTTCAATCACTTTTTTCAAGGCAAAGCCAAATGGCTCGACAATGCTATGCCAATATTATCAATGACTGCTATTGCTTTAATCATCATGATCATCACTGCAGCTGGCAGGGATTCACTTTTGTCCATAGGAATCTTACTAATCTTAGCTGCAATCATCCATAATTTATTGGGTTACTTGTTAGGATACTGGAGTTGCAGAGTCTTAAAAATGAAAGAACATGATTGTCGAACGATCGCTTTAGAGGTAGGTATGCAAAACGGAGGTTTGGCTTCAGGAATTGCACTTGAAATGGGTAAAGTTTCTACAGTTGGGCTTGCTCCTGCTGTCTTTGGTCCTTGGATGAATATTTCAGGTTCCTCTTTGGCGACTTGGTGGAGGAACAAAGACCAAAAGAATAACTTTTAAATCTAAATATGATGTGTATAAAAAAATTTACTATTGCTTCTTTTCTTCCCTTTTTACTTTTGATTTTTAGTAATCTTTTTTCCCAAAATTTAAGTGTAGATCAAATGAAATTCCTGACACATCAATGGGAAGGAGATCGGTTTGAAGACGGTAGGCCTAAAGTCCCTTCAGACATCCTACAACGGATGAAAAAAGTAACAATTGAAGAGGCATGGGGTGTTTTAAGAAACGAAGGTTTCCATAACCAATTTGAAGGCGGGTGGCAGCCTTTACATGATGATGTAACTGTTGTGGGCAGGGCACTCACTGTTCAATATATGCCTAATCGACCAGACGTAGCAAACCAAATCATTGATAAAGGGTTGAAAGAGGGCGAAATTGGAAACACCAATTCATGGCCAATAGACCGATTGGTAGAGCACGATGTATATGTTGCGGATGGATTTGGTAAAATTGTTGATGGGACTCTAATCGGTGATAATTTGGGGAATTCAATTTTTGCCAAATCAAAAACTGGGGTTGTTTTTAATGCAGCAAGTAGAGATTTAGAGGGTCTTTCTGAAATAAATGGATTTAATGCTTTTGTAAGAGCATGGCACCCCTCATTTCTTACAGAGGTTATGTTATTGAGCATCAATAATCCAATCAGAATAGGTGCAGCTACAGTTATGCCAGGCGATGTAGTTTTAGCCAAAAAGGAAGGGGTAATTTTTGTTCCTTCACATCTGGCTGAAAAAGTTGTAGTTACCTCCGAAGTTGTCCGGCTAAGAGACTTATTCGGCATTACCAGGTTAAAAGAGGGTGTATATACTCCAGGACAAATCGACAACAAATGGTCTGAGGAAATTGAAAAAGATTTTTCCAAGTGGATCAGGGATCATATTGATGAACTTCCAGTTCCAAAAGATCAAATTAGAGAATTAATAAAAGAAAGAATGTGGTAATAAAAGTTTAATAATAAAAATTTAATAAGATGAAACACAACGAAAAACGAAGATCATTAATAAAAAATATCGGTATCGGTATGGCTGGCCTTTTTGGGTTTAGCTCAGTAAAAGCTGCGAATTCAAATAGAAAAAAAGAGGTGGTTGGAAAAATTGTTAAAGACCAAGAAGTCCCGCTTTTCTCAGGTGCTGTCAAGCATGGAAACACTTTATACATAGCCGGTAAAGGTGCTCACTTTGATGGAGATATTAAAGCGCATACCAATCATGTTTTAAATGTCATACAAGAAGAGCTAGAGAAAAATGGGTCCTCAATGGAAAAAGTTTTAAAAGTCAATGTTTACCTAGCTGATTTAGCTGACTATCACAAAATGAACGAAGTTTACAGAGGTCGTTTTGGTAAAAATCCACCAGTAAGAACTACAGTAGCTACATATGGTGGTGTTCCTGGTGATTCATTGGTAGAAATTGATTGTATTGCTGCTTTAGATTAAAACTAAAAATAACAAGATGATTAATCGAAGAAAAGTTCTACAATCCCTTGCTTCTATCCCATTTGCAGGAGGTTTATTTAGTATTAAAACATTATCCGCTCAATCTAAGCCTGAATTATTAGCCTCTAACTTAAGGCGTAATTTCTTTAAGGAGCTCGGGCTGAGAACATTTATCAATGCCGCAGGAACATATACATCGATGACAGGCTCATTAATGCCAAAAGAAGTGATCGAAGCAATAAGTTATAGTGCAGAAGAATATGTGAATTTGGATGACCTGCAAGACAAGGTAGGAGAGCGAATTGCAGAATTATTAGAGTGTGAATACGCAACTGTTTCCTCTGGTTGTTTTGGAGCCATGAGTATCGGAATGGCTGGAGTCATAACTGGAAAAGATCCAAAAAAAGTAAAACAACTTCCAAATACTAATGGGATGAAAAATGAGGTCATTATGCAAGAATCTCACTCCATTGGATATGCTCAAGCTTTAACTAATGTAGGTGCAAAAATAGTTAAGGTCAAAACCGCAAAACAACTAGAAAATGCAATTTCCAACAAAACCTGTATGCTTTGGTTTCTCAATGCTCATACCGACCGTGGAGAAATAAAATGGGAGGAGTTTATATCGCTTGGAAAAAAATACAAAATTCCAACTTTTATAGACTGTGCTGCTGACGTGCCACCAGTTGAAAATTTATTCCGCTTTACCAAAATGGGTTTTGACCTAGTTGCCTTTTCAGGGGGTAAAGGATTAAGAGGCCCACAAAGTGCTGGATTACTTTTGGGTAAAAGAGAGTATATTGAAGCAGCGCGTATGCATACTCCACCCCGAGGAGAAACCATTGCACGAGGAATGAAAGTCAATAAAGAAGAAGTCTTGGGCATGTTGGCTGCATTAGAATTATATCTTGAAAAAGACCACAATAAGGAATGGGAAATGTGGGAATCACAAATAAAACTTATTAGTGATAGCGCCTCATCCATTGAGGGTGTTGAGACAGAAATTCACGTGCCAAAATACGCCAACCATGTCCCTAGTTTGCGCATTCGTTGGAATGAGAAGAAAGTGAAAATAAGTCCAAATGAAGTAAGAAAGCAACTATCTGAGGGGCACCCATCAATTCAAACAGTTGGAGATTCTAAGAGTGTAGGTATAACCACTTGGATGATGGTACCTGGTCAAGAGCGGATAGTTGCCAAAAGGATTAAAGAAATTTTATCATCAGTCATTTAAAAAAAATCATGAAGAAAATTTTATATATAATAGTTTTGAGTTTTGGGCTTTCTATATTTTCCTGTAGTCCACCCCAGGCACAAAATAAAAACGTTGAGGTCAAATCGGATTACAATCCAGAGGCTAAATTGGACAGTATGGGGATCGTACTCCCTAAGACCTCCACTCCAGTTGCAAATTTTGTAAATACCGTTCAAGTTGGCAATTTGCTTTTCCTTTCAGGGAATGGTCCTCTAAAACCAGATGGAAAATTTATTACTGGTAAAGTGGGTCAAGATTTAAGTATTGAAGAAGGTTACGGAGCAGCCCGATTGACAGCCATCAATCAAATTGCCATTCTTAAAGATGCATTGGGTGATCTGAGCAGGGTAAAAAGAATTATCAGGGCCACTGGTATGGTTAATGCTACTTCTGACTTTAAACAACATCCTGCTGTAGTTAATGGTTTTTCAGATCTTATGGTTGCTGTATTCGGTGAAAAGGGAAAACATACTCGAGCTGCTGTGGGGATGGCATCACTACCATTTAATATTGCAATAGAGATCGATTTGATTGTCGAAGTTGAGTAGGAATCTGACCTTATTAAATCTTATCAAAAATGTTAAATTATTTTTATCATTTTTCTCAGTTGTAGCACTTCAAGCGCAATATAAACTCTCATATAATGTGGTTGACTCCCTGGAGTATAAAATTGACTCCATTGTTCAATTTGGAATTAGACAAAAAGCATATCCAGGTGCACAGGTATTGATTTTTAAAAATGATACAATTAGGCTCAACAAAAGCTATGGTTTCCATACATATGATTCAATTGTTCGAGTAGAAAACCACCATCTTTATGACTTGGCCTCCGTAACCAAAATTCTGGCAAGCACCTTGGCCTTTATGAAATTGTACGAGATATACGACATTGATTTAGATACTAAGGTTGCTCACCACATTCCACTGATCAAAAACACTAATAAAAAAAATAGTACTTTTCGAGAAGTCTTGAGTCACCAAGCCGGATGGTTACCGTATATCGAACACCAAAATACTGTCAGAAAAAAAAATGGAAAGCTAAAAGCCAGAACCCTCTCTACCATCAAAAACAAAAGTTATCCGGACCCAATTACCGATTCATTATTTATTCATAGAAAATATATTAGAAAAATAATGCGGAGAATCAAAAAAACTCCTGTAGAAAAAATTGGAGAGTACCGATACTCAGGTCTTTTATTTTTTCTTTTACCAGAGATGGTGCAAAAAATTAGCGGGCAAGACTTTGATAAATTTTTGAATAATCATTTTTATGATCCAATGGGGATAGAACGATTGACATTTAACCCCAGTTATGACTACAAAAAAAAAGAAATTGTTCCCACCGAGATAGACTCCCTTTTTAGAAAAACTTTGGTTCATGGTTGGGTCCACGATGAGGCTGCTGGCTTGATGGGTGGTGTTTCGGGGAATGCTGGATTGTTTTCCAATGCCTCTTCATTGGCTAAACTATTGAAGATGTTTCTCAATGATGGACAATTCGAGGGAAAAAGATATTTGAGACCAGAAACCATTAACTTATTTACTTCACGAGCCTATCCTAAAACAGACAATAGAAGAGGTCTAGGCTTTGATAAGCCCTCTCTTGACACAATTCCATCAGAGCGCTATCCTTCTAAAAAATGTAGCCAAGAAAGTTTTGGTCACAGTGGGTTTACCGGTAATTTAGTTTGGGTAGATCCAATTAATCAATGTTTCATGATTTTTCTTTCCAATAGAGTATATCCAACGCGAGAACAAAAGAATCTTTACCGATTGAAAATCAGAGGTAGCATACTGGATGTTGCTATTGAAGAGGATTAGGGTTTTTAACCCACCTTTTTTAAATCGATAGCGTTATAGGATTGAGTTAATAATATGTAATTAAGTGACTTGTCTTCTTTTAATCCTTAACCCTAAAATTGAGTCACAAAAAATTTACAAATTATTTAAGTAATTATAATTTCGAGAAATAGCAATACGTATATTTCTGAGCCTACATAATATTTTTTATTTTACCTTGCGTTGAATGAGCAAATTTTTGAAAAATATCAGTATTTACAAATATAACTATCCTCTTTTCATTATTGGAATCCTTTTTTTTGTATTTGGATTTTTGACATGGGTTAATGGCGTATTGATTCCATACTTTAAGATTTGTATGCAACTGAATAATTTTCAAGCAACCTTAGTAGCTTTCAGTGCCTATTTAGCCTATTTTGTTATGGCAATGCCCTCTGCATTGCTGCTGGAGAGAATAGGATATCGTAAAGGAATGGTATTAGGCCTTTGTATAATGTCAATAGGTACCTTGGCGTTTATACCTGCTGCTTATTCAAGGTACTATCCGCTATTTCTTGGTGGCCTATTTTTAACAGGAAGTGGCTTGGCATTAGTTCAGACAGCAGCCAACCCATATATTGCCATTATGGGGCCTATTGAAAGTACTGCCAAACGAATAGGTTTCATGGGAATAGCAAATAAAATAGCTGGAATTTTTAGCTTAATACTTCTGGGAAAAGTCTTTTTGGCGGATGCAGATGAGCTTATGGAAGCAATTGATGGATTGGATGACATTGGCATATCATCTACATTAGATGCCTATGTATTAAAAATTGTTGACCCCTACTTGATAATATCAATAATATTACTATTAGTCGCT
>MDSV01096806.1_pt1 | contig 14553 bp, 14 predicted proteins | sample 810851 | NCBI WGS metagenome assembly MDSV01 (sample SAMN05326640, study PRJNA326480) | marine metagenome | isolation source: seawater | place: Atlantic Ocean: North East | collected 2012 | reverse complement strand
TATGCCATACCTGAGGTTCCTTGATCTTTTGCCCACCTATCAATATTATCAAAAAAACTTCTAGGTTTATCTTTAGTATTATTAGTAACTATACATCTTACTTTAGATCCTGATTTAACAAGTTTTTTGAATATCTCAAAAGAAATATCATCTCTATAAAATATTTCAGTAATATCATTAATAATTAATGGATTTCGCAAGTCAGGTTTATCACTTCCATATTTTAACATTGCCTCAGCATAAGTAATTTTTGGAAATTCTTTACTCAGTAGCTTTTTATTAGAAAATTTTTGGAATGTATTTATTAATAGTTTTTCAACAACTTTAAAAACATCCTCTTGTTCAACAAATGACATTTCTAAATCTAATTGATAAAATTCACCTGGACTTCTATCTGCTCTTGCATCTTCATCTCTAAAACAAGGTGCTATTTGAAAATATTTATCAAATCCTGAAATCATTATAAGTTGTTTAAATTGTTGAGGTGCTTGAGGTAATGCATAAAATTTGCCTGGATTTAATCTACTTGGTACAAGAAAATCTCTTGCTCCTTCTGGGCTAGATGAAGTAAGTATTGGAGTTTGAAATTCCAAAAAACCAAATTTATTCATCTCATTTCTAATAAAAGAAATTACCTCTGATCTTAAAATTATATTTTCATGTATTTTTTTTCTTCTTAAATCAAGAAATCTATATTTTAATCTTATATCCTCGGCGTATTCTTGATCACTAAAAACTGGCATTGGTAATTCTTTACAAGTTCCTAAAACATTAAAACTTTCAATGGAAACTTCAATTTCTCCAGTTTTAATATCATTATTAATTGTCTCTTTTGACCTGTCTAAAACTTTACCTTTTATAGTTATAACTGTTTCGAGTTGAGTTTTTTCTAAATTAGAAAAATTAGAATTTTCTTTATCGATTATACATTGAGTAATACCATAATTATCTCTTAAATCTAAAAATAATAGATTTCCATGATCTCGTTTTTTATTAATCCATCCTGAAAGAAGAACATTGTTACCAACATCTTTTTTTCTTAACTGATTACAATTATGAGTCCTATATTTATTCAATTACTCTCCTAATACATTTTTAATAATTTTTAAATCAATAGATTTTTTCTTTTTTAAACTAATTTCGTCAACTTTATATATAAAATCGACTATTTTACCATATGATCTGTCAATTCTTTTAATAATATAATTTATTAATCTTTTATCTAAAGAAATTTGACGATCTGATAAGTGTTTTAAAATCAATGCAAACATCAATTCATCATCTGGTTTATCAATTTTTTGTAATAAAAAATTTTTAGATCTTGATTTTAAATCTGGTAGTTTAAAATTAATATCTACTATAGATTTATTAGAAGTAACTATTAAATATTTATTATCTTGTTCAATAATATTTAGAAGTATGAAAAATAATTTTTCGTCAATATTCTTATCTAAATCTTCTAAAATTATATTTTGATGAATTTTAATTGTTTTTAAGTGTGAATTATCTAGAGAATTTGACTTTATCTTTACACCTTTATTTTTTTTTAAAAAAATATTAACTATGTGTGATTTGCCAGAAAATCTTTCTCCACGTATATTTAAAAAGTTTTTTTCCCACTTAGGCCAACTATTGACCAGTTTAAAGATATGTTCATTGCTTTTTGAAATAAAAAAATCTTCATCATTAAAATTTTTATCATGTCTAAATTTTATTATTTTTTGATTTCTAATTATCATTTCAAAACCCATAATTTATTCTGTGTATCAAATTCATACTCATGCTCGCTCATAGTTTTTAAAAAACTATTAGGCGTTCCGTTAAAAATAATCTTATAAAAAATAAAATTTTTATCAAACTTAGAAATATAATAGTTATAAACAAGATCAGAGTTATCTAAAATTTTTTCAAACTCTTTAATCTTTAAATTATCTATATTGTCAACTTTTATGTTAAGATTTAGTTTTATTGAGGTATTAATTATATTTAAATCTTTCCAGTAATCTTCATAATTTAATTTCAAATTATTAATTATTTTAATTACTTGCTCAGAATTATTTATATCAATATTTGAAAAAGACTCATTTTTTAAAATAACTTTATCTTTAATAGTAATTCTAGATAAAACTCTTACATCATTTTCATTTCTAAATATCAGGGTGACTATTGAATTTTCTAAAGAATATTTTTTAATTATATCTTTAAAGTCATATTCTTCAATTAAATCGTAATTTTTCTTAATAGTATTGTAATCTTCTAAATCTTCTGTGGGTAAAATATAGTTTATTAAATGAAAAATCTCTTTATTTTCATTCCAGATTTCAAAAAATTTATTATTAGAAAATATTAAGATATCTTTTTGACTTCCTTCAATAATAATAGGTATAAATAAAAAATCTTTTTTTAAAGGAACTGATGGAAATATGTTGTTTTTTTCCAAAAAATTAAAAACCTTTTTTTTGTTAAATGAAACTCCTAAATTAACGAAATAAATATTATTGATAAATTTTTCTTCTTTAATCGAAAAAGTTTCAACCATACCTTTTATTTCATTAAGTTTAGCTGAACTGATTTTTTTTCGATCAGATGAGTTTACAATCAAAGATAAAAGATTTAAAAAAGCTTTTTTAAACCCATCATCTATTACTTTATTTTTACTAAAATTTAATTCAAATGGTCTCGATATTTCAATGTTATTGATATCAAATGCTTTTGCATTAGATTGTATTGTGGAAAAAAAAAATATAGTTAGAGATACAAATAAAAAAAAATTATATAAACTTCTTAAATATGCAATTTTAATATTAGTAATCATATCTTATAGTAATGAAAAAAAACTTGTTTACCTATAAAAAAAGTGGAGTTGACATTGATGCAGCAGATAAATTCATAAAATTCATATCTAATAATTCATCAAAAAAAAAAGGCAAAAAAAAGTTTTCTAATATTGGTGGTTTTGGATCTATTTCGGATATTCCAAATCATATAAAACAACCTAAAATTGTTGCCTGCACAGATGGAGTTGGCACTAAAATTGAAATAGCGAATATATTAAACAAATACGATACAATTGGAATTGATTTGGTTGCAATGAGTGTAAACGATTTAATTGTTCAGGGCGCTAAACCTTTATTATTCTTAGATTATATTTCTATTAATAAAATTGATTTGATAAAACTAAAATCCATTATTAAAGGCATTGTAAAAGGTTGTGATCAATCTGGATGTGAGTTAGTTGGTGGTGAAACTGCAGAAATGCCTGGTACATATGAGAAAGGTAAACTTGATATTGCAGGTTTTGCTGTTGGTATAGTTGGTAAAAAAAATATTTTACAAAAAAATAATGTAAAGCAAGATGATTTAATTTTAGCCGTTCCATCAAGTGGATTGCATTCTAATGGTTATTCACTTGTACGTCATATTATTAAACACAAAAAAATAAATTTAAAAAAAAATAAATATTTAAAAAATGAACTTATTAAACCAACAAAAATTTATGTAAAAGAAGTCCTTAAGCTAATTGAAAAAAATTTAATTAATGGATGTGCAAATATAACTGGTGGTGGTCTAGCTGATAATATAAAAAGAGTTTTACCAAAAGATTATACTGCTGAAATTAATTTGGATAAAATAAAGATATCAAAAATTTTTAAATGGCTCAAAAAAAATAATATTTCAGATGAAGAAATGTTGAAAACGTTTAACTGTGGTGTAGGTTTTTGTTTAATAACTAATTCAAAAAAAATTAACCAAATTAATAAATGTTTTTCAAATAGATTTAAACCATATGTGATTGGTAAAATTTCCAAGGGAAAAGAAAAAGTGAAATTTTATGGCAAAATTAATTGGATTTAAAAAAGTAAAAACAGCAATTTTTATTTCTGGAAAAGGAAGTAATCTAAAGTCTATTATAAAGTTTTCAAATCATAATAAATCCCCTATTTCAGTAAATTTGATTATTTCAAATAATCCAGACTCAAAAGGTTTAATTTATGGAAAAATTTTTAAAATTAAAAAAAAAGTATTTAACTTTAAATATCAAACCTTAGCTGAAAAAAAAATTCTTATAGAATTAAAAAAAAACAACATACGTTTGATCTGTCTGGCTGGTTTTATGAAAATTTTATCCAAAAATTTTATTAAAAAATTTGAGGGAAAAATACTAAATATACATCCCTCTCTTCTTCCAAAATATAAAGGTTTAAACACACATGAAAGAGTATTAAAAAATAATGAAAAATATTCTGGGTGTACCGTGCATATGGTAAATTCAAAATTAGACGCTGGAAAAATTATCCTAAAAAAAACTGTAAAAATTAAAAAAAGTGAAACCCCTTCTTCTTTAGAAAGAAAAATTTTAATTCAAGAGCATAAATTATACCCTAAAGCTATATTAAAAATTTTTAAACTTTAAAAAAAAAATCTATTTCAATTTTAGCATTTTCTATACTGTCAGATCCATGAACTGAATTTTTATCTATTGAAATACCAAATTTTTTTCTTATTGTGCCCTCTTTGGCATCTTTTGGATTAGTGGATCCCATCAACTCTCTATTTGCTATAACTGCATTTTCTTTTTCTAAAATCATCACTACAATTGGTCCTGAGGATAAATAATCACATAAATCATTGTAAAATGGTTTTGTTTCATGAACTTTATAAAATTTTTCTGCCTCTGATTTTTCTAATTGAATTTTTTTTTCTTGAATAATTTTAAATCCTTTATTTATAAATATTTCTTTTATTTCATTATCCAAATTTCTTTCAACGGCGTCTGGTTTAATAATCGATAAAGTTTGTTCAATCTTACTCATAGTTATCCTCAATTAATTTATTTAATAATCTTACCCCAAAACCAGTAGCTCCTCTAGAGTTTAAAGCACCACCATATTTTGAAAAAGCCATTCCAGCAATATCCAAATGGGCCCATGGTGTATTTTTTAAAATAAACCTTTGTAAAAATTGCGCTGCAGTTGTAGAACCTGCCCCACCACTATAATTGATATTTTGCATATCAGCATTTTTGGACTCTATAAGTTTATCATAATTTTTATGTAATGGCATTCTCCAAACTTTTTCTTCTACTTTTTTTCCGGCATTAAAAATTTCTTTAGATAATTTTTCATCATTTGAAAAAAGTCCAGCATATTCAGAACCCAAAGAAACTATAATCGCTCCTGTTAATGTTGCTAAATCAACTATAAACTTTGGTTTAAATTTTTCTTCAGTATAAGAAAGAGCATCAGCTAATACCAATCTTCCTTCTGCGTCAGTATTTAATATTTCTATTGTTTTGCCACTAAAAGATTTTACAATATCCCCCGGTCTTTGAGCGTTACCACCAGGCATATTTTCTACAAGACCAACAACACCAACGGCATTTATTTTTGCTTTTCTTAAAGCTAAACTTTTCATTAAACCAACTACCACTGCTGATCCTGCCATATCATAAGTCATGTCTTCCATAAACTTAGCTGGTTTTAATGAAATACCACCAGTATCAAAACAAACTCCTTTACCAACAAATGACACTGGTTTTGAATTATTTTTAAGTCCTTTCCATTCAATAGTTACGAGGTAGGAGCCTCTAACACTTCCTTGGCCTACACCTAATAAAGCATTCATACCCATTTTTTTTAATTTTTTTTTGTCAAAAACATTAATTTTTAGACCAAATTTTTTTAAAGATTTTATTCTTTTTACATATTCGTCTGGATGTAAAATATTTCCTGGTTCAGAAACTAAATCTCTTGCATAAAATGTTCCTTCTTCAAGAGCCTTAAATTTTGAATAATTACTAACTGTAAGATTATTGCTAGTTCCAATTACATATATTGATATAGTTCTAATTTCTTTTTTTGTTTTATATTTTTCAAATCCATAAGATTTAAGCTTTAAACCGTGAAGAAAATAATTGAGAAAATTATCGTAGACTTTAGTTGCGGTATTAGAGTTTATAAAGTATTCACTATTTTTTCCGTAATTTATACGGTCATAAAATTCTGCACCTAAATTTTCTATTTCAAAACTTTTTAAATTTTTTTTGATTGAAACAAGAACTATCTTTCTTTTTGAGTTGAGTTCAAAAACCAATAAATTTTTTTTTAAATCACTGCTTTTTAATAGATCGTTTATGTAAGATTGTTCAAAGTTTGATATGTATTTCTTTAAAGGCTTAATGTTAAATTTTTCATCCACAAATAAAACCAGATTATTTGACGTTTTTTTCAATATACTATTTTTAAAGCTTATTTTTATTGACATTTTATATAAATATGTACTTTAGGTTGTATTTAATTGTAAACTAACAGTTGAAAATATATATGTACAATTTTGCGATAATTCAATGAAAAAATTAATTTTTAAAAAATTTTTAAAAGATATAAGCCTATTTTTTTTGATATTAATCGTATGTATAGCCACGATTGTTTGGATAATACAAGCTGTAAACTTTTTAGATTTAATATCTGAAGATGGGCATGGTTTAAAAGTATACTTTTCATATACATTATTTTCTCTCCCTAAAATAATTAGCAAAATATTGCCATTTATTTTTATGATTTCCTTATTTTACATAATATTAAATTATGAAAATAATAACGAATTAATTATTTATTGGATTAATGGAATTACAAAGCTTAATTTTACTAATGTTTTAATTAAAATTTCATTAATATATTTTTTATTACAATTAATCTTAACAACTTTAGTTGTTCCTTATACACTTGATCAAGCAAGATCTTTTTTTAGATCTTCTAACGTGGACTTATTCACCTCTATTATTAAGGATAAAAAATTTATAGATTCTGTTGAGGACTTAACCATTTTTGTTGAAAGCAAAGAAAACAATTTTCTAAAAAATATAATTATTAAAGAAAAAATAGATGAAAATAACTCACAAATTATTGTTGCACAAAATGGAGAAATAGTAAGTACGAATAACAATGTCAAAAAAATAATGTTAAATAACGGAAAGATTATCAATACAGAAAATAGCAATCAAAGTATAATTGATTTTACAAAGTTTAGTTTAGATCTTAGTAAATTTAGTACAAATACAATCACACATCCTAAAACTCAAGAAATGAGTACTTTAAACTTAATTAGATGTTTACAAAAAATAAATAATTTCAGGAAAAATGATAATGAAACAAAAAAAAAAATTTTTTTTGTAGGGTGTAATGTAGAAATAACCAATGCAATTCTGGAAGAATTTTTAAAAAGATTTTTTGCGCCAACTTTTATTATTTTATTAGGTCTCTCTTCAGCTTTAATAATTACTTCTAGTAAAGACCAAAAATCTTTTAAATTTCATAATTCATTAAAATTTATTTTTGGAATTTCATTGATTATTATTTCTGAATTTTCATTAACACATTCTGGTATAAACATTTCAAATTTTCTATATTATTTTTCAATTCCTTTAATACTTTTTTTACTAATCTACTCATATTTAGTTTTTAATCTTAACGCATTAAGGAGAAATTAAATTGATATTAAATATACACAAACAATATCTACTAAAAAAATTTTTAAAAAAAATTTTTTTAGTTTCAATAGTTTTTTTTATTTTAGTTTTAATTATTAATTTAATTGAAGAATCAACCTTTTTAAAAGAATCTGATACTTCATTTTTAACTCCTTTAATATTAACTTTTCTCAACGCACCATCTTTGTTGTATGAAATGTTTCCTTTCATCTTTTTAATTTCAACACAATTTTTCTTCATTGAAATGTACGAAAATAAAGAAATCTTTACTTTAAAACAATTTGGTATTGACAACTTTACAATTTTAAGATTTTTGACATTTACTTCCTTTATTCTAGGTTTTTTTGTAATCATTGTATTCTATAATTTTTCTTCAATTCTTAAAAATGAATATCTAAAAATAAAAAATAATTATGCAGATGACAAAAAATATTTAGCAGTAATTACAAAAAATGGAATATGGATTAAAGATAATTTTGATGATGGAACAATAATTATAAATGCAGATAAAATAGATGGAAAATACCTTGTGAATTCCTCTATAACAAAATTTGATAAAAACTTTAATATGAAACAAAATATAATTTCTAGTAAAATAAATATTGAAAATTATGAGTGGAAATTATTTGACGTAATAGTTACTGATTTAAATAATGTTTCTCAAAAATATGACGAAATAACATTAAAAAGTAATTTCGATTTAGAGAAAATAAGTAATCTTTTCTCTGACTTATCTTCTTTATCATACTTTAAATTATTGAAGCTTGAGAAAGATTATAAGTCTATAGGATATTCTGTTACTGAAATTAATATTCAAAAACATAAATTTTACTCATTACCCTTTTTACTCACAATAATGACGGTAATAGCAACCATTATTATGGTTTATAATAAGTTTAAAAATAACATTTTATTGAATCTTTTCTTGGGAATATTCTTTTCTGTTTTAGTTTATTACTTAAGTCACTTCTCAAGTTTATTAGGTGAAAATGGTAGATTGCCATTAATTTTATCTATATGGTTCCCAGTCATTGTACTCATGAGTCTATCTATAATTGGAATTATCAAGTTAAATGAAAAATAATTTTAAAATAATAATATTAATATTAATTCAGATTATATTTATAAAAAGTATAGTTTTTTCAAAAGAAATTAATTTTAAAGCTAATGAGATTTTGACTTATGATGCTGAAAATACGATTGTTGGTAAAGACAATGCCGAAGCTAAAATTGAGGGTGAGATAGAAATATATGCTGATAAAATTACCTATAATAAATCTACAGAAGAAATTTTTGCTGAAGGAAAAGTTTTAGTAATTGATCTTCTAAATGATATCAAAATAAACTCTAATAAAATTAACTATAATAAAAACAAAAAAATAGTTACATCATTCAACAAAACTAAATTCAATATTAAGAATAAATATCAAATTACCTCTGAGGACGTAAGTTTTAATATAAGTGAGGATACAATATATTCTGAAAAAGAATCATTTTTAGTTGATAACATGAATAATGAAATAAAATTATCTTCATTTAAATATTCAAATAAATCTGAAACTTTGAATGGAAGAAATATTGAAATTAAAGATAATGAAAAGAATAAATATTTCTTATCAGAGGGTATGCTGAGGTTAAACGATTATGCTTTATTAGGTAAAGATATAAAAGTTTTTTTAAGAAAAGATACATATGGAAATCCCAAAAATGAACCTAAATTAAAAGGAAACTCAATTTATTACCATAACGATGTCACTAGAATTAAAAAAGGTGTTTTTACCTCATGTGGAGAAAACAATAATTGTCCTCCATGGTCTATTACTTCTCAAGAAATTATTCATTACAAAAAAAAACAAGAAATACATTACAAAAATGCATGGTTGAAGCTTTATAATAAACCAGTAATTTATTTTCCAAAATTTTTTCACCCTGATCCAACAGCTGATAGAAAATCAGGATTTTTACAACCTACTTTTGGTGAGTCTAAAAATTTAGGTGCATCAATTAATACACCATATTTCTATGTGATATCAGATAGTGCAGACTTTACTTTTAAACCTAGGTTTTTTTCCGCAACTGAATATTTACTTCAATCAGAGTATAGAAAAGTAACAAAAAATTCATCTCACATAGCTGATTTTAGTTTTAATAAAGAAAAAAATGATGATGGAACAAAAAGTCATTTTTTTTCAAAATCAAAATTAAATCTAGTTTCAAATTATTTTGATCAAAGTGAAATCAATTTGAAAGTTGAAAAAGTTTCTAATGATAATTATACGAGATTATATTCTCTTGAGTCATCTAGCCCTATTATAAAAGATACATCTGTTTTAGAAAATATAGTCGAATATTCAGCTAATAAAAAAGACTTAAATTTCAATGTGTCTTTTGAAAGTTATGAAACCATGAATAGATTGAACAATGATAGATATGAATTTATTTATCCAAATTATAGTTTGGAAAATTCTTTCTATTTTGAAAATAAATTTTTAGATAATTTATATTTTTCATCAAGTGGGAATCAAAAAAAATTCTCAACAAATATTTACGAATCTGTCCAAGTTAATGATTTTTTATTAACCAGTAATAATATTGTAAATAAATTTGGATTTAACAATGTATTTAAAAGCATTTTTAAAAATGTAAACTCAGATGGTAAAAACTCATCTAAATTTAAGGATAAAGCTCAAAGCGAAATTCTTGGTATGGTGTCTTATGATATAGACATACCCTTAATAAAAACAAATGTGGAATATAAAAATTTTTTAACTCCAAAAATTTCTATAAGACATAGTCCAAATGACTCCAAAAATTTAAAAGATGAAGATAGATTGCTTAGTGTAGATAATATATTTAGTTTAAATAGAATTGGATATGACCAATCAATAGAAGGTGGAAATTCTTTAACTATTGGTCTTGATTATGAAAAAAAGAATCAAGAAGATAATAATACTGTATTTAGTTCTAAAATTGCGACCGTTTTTAGGGATGAAATAAATGAAAACTTACCTACTTCAAGCACATTAGGAAAAAAACAATCAGATTTTATAGGTCAAATTAATTTTTTTCCAGACGAAAAATTTAAAGTTAACTACAATTATTTAATCAACAATGATTTAGATGAGGTAAATTTACATAAACTAAGTAATACATTTCAAATTAATAACTTTGTAAATACATTTACATTTTATGAAGAAAATAATCTCATCGGAAAAAAAAGTTATTATGAAAATGATTTAAGCTACAAAATTAATGAGAGTAATATTTTATCATTCAGAACTAGAGAAAATAAAACTGATAACTTAACTGAATATTATAATCTAATTTATGAGTACAAAAATGATTGTTTAACTGCATCTATAAGATATAATAAAGAATATTACTCAACATCTGGGGTCAAACCTAGCGAAGAATTATTTTTTAATATCACTCTAATACCTTTGGGTTCAACAAAAACGGGAAGTATCCTTGAATAGTTTGAAATGAATTATTTTGTAAAAATAAAATTAATATTCACAATACTTTTAATAACTGCAATCTTTATTAATACAGATTTAAAATCTCAAGAAGTAAGAATTGTAGCAAAAGTAAATAATGAAATTATTACAAATATTGATGTAGAAAACGAATATATTTATTTAACTGCTTTAAATTTGTCACTAAAAGAAATTGAAAAGAAAAAAATTTTAGATCTTGCTAAAAATTCTCTTATAAAAGAAAAAGTTAAAAAATTTGAGCTATTAAAATACTATGAGCTTAATAAAAAAAATATAACAGTTGATAATATGATTAACAATATTTTTCAAAACTTAGGTTTAAATTCTGAATCAGAGTTTATAGATTATCTAAATAATTTAGAATTAGATTACGAAAATATTTATAAAAAAATTGAAATTGAGACAGTTTGGAATCAAATGATATACTCAAAATATAAAGACAGAGTTATTATAAATGAAGATGAATTAAAAAAAGAAATTACAGATAATAAAGAAGAAACTGAATCATTTTTACTTTATGAAATAATTTACAAATTTGAGAATAAAAATGACATCAACACTATATATAATGATATAATTAAAAATATTGAAACTGAAGGTTTTGAAAGTACTGTTATAAAGTTTAGTATTTCAGATTCGAAAAATAAATCAGGATTAATTGGTTGGGTAAATAAAAACAATTTGTCAAAAAAAGTTAAAGATGAAATTTTAGCTATGAATATTGGTGATATTTCAAAACCTATAATTTTACCAACAGGTATATTGCTCCTTAAACTTGAAGATAAAAAATTAGAAAAAGTTAAAATTGATATAGAAAAAGAATTAGAGAATCTCATTAAATATGAGCTGAACACTCAACTAAATAATTATTCTACAATGCTATATAATAAAATTGAAAAAAGTTTGATTATAAATGAGTATTAAACCAATACTAATAATTGCTGGGGAACCTTACAGTGTATTTTCTGAAATTTTATCTAAAGCTTTAAAAAAATATAAATCAAAAAGACCATTGGTTATAATTGGTTCTTTAAAACTGTTAGAAAAACAAATTAAATTTTTAAAATATAAAATCTCTTTTAACCTCATAAATAAAAACTTTAAAATCAAAGATCTTAAAAAAAAAAAATTAAATTTAATCGACGTAGATTTTAAATTTAAAAATATTTTTGATATTATTTCTGATGCTTCTTCTTCTTATAACTATGAATGCTTTAAAATAGCATGTAACTTAATGAAAACTAAAAAATTTATAGGATTAATAAATGGTCCCATATCAAAAAAATATTTTTTAAAAAAAAAATTTTTAGGAATTACTGAATTTTTAGCAAAAAAAACAGGAACTAGAAAATTTGGAATGCTTATTTTTAATAAAAAATTTTCTGTAAGCCCATTAACAACTCACCTACCATTAAAAAATGTACCAAAAAATATTACAAAAAAAAAAATAATTAATCATGTTCAATTAATTAAAAAATTTTATAAAAAATATCTCATTAAGAATCCGAAGATTGCTATAACTGGTCTTAATCCTCATTGTGAAAGTAACCTAATATCCAATGAAGAAGATAAAATTATTAAGCCTGCTTTAAAATATCTAAAAAAAAAATATAAATATATTTATGGACCATATCCAGCTGATAGTCTTTTTATGAAGGAAAATATAAAAAATTTTGATGTAGTTATTGGCATGTATCATGATCAAGTATTAACGCCTATAAAAACAATATACAATTTTGATGCTATTAATATTACTCTAGGATTACCATTTTTAAGAATTTCACCTGATCATGGTCCTAATAATCAAATGATTGGTAAAAATAAATCAAATCCACAAAGTCTAGTTTCTGCAATTAAATTTTTAAATTCAAAGTGAAAGTTCGAGCAAAAAAAAGTTTAGGTCAAAATTTTTTAATTGATCAAAATATTATTAAAAAAATTACTGAATTAATCGATATAAAAAACAAAAATGTTCTTGAAATAGGACCTGGTACTGGCAATTTAACCTCATCAATTTTAGAAAAAAATCCTAAAAAATTATATGTGGTAGAAAAAGATAATTTTCTAGCTAAAGATCTACAAAAAAAATTCAAAGATAAAATTGTATTGTCAAATAATGATATTTTAAAAATAAATGAAAATCTAATTTGTAAAGATAAATTAATTGTATTTGGTAATTTGCCCTATAATATTTCAACTGAAATTTTATGTAAATGGATATTAAATTTAAACAATAACAGTTTTTGGTTTTCAAATTTAATACTTATGTTTCAAAAAGAGGTTGCCGAAAGAATTATTTCAAAGTTTGATACATCAAGCTATGGAAGGTTGTCTGTGTTAGCAAACTGGAAATTAGACATTGAAAAAATATATGATATTAAACCTAATTGTTTCTTCCCAATACCTAAAGTAGATAGTTCTTTATTAATTTTTCAACCAAAAAAAAAATTTACAAAAATTAATAATCCAAAAAATTTAGAAAAAATTACAAGAATTTTTTTTAACCACAGAAGAAAAATGATTAAAAGACCATATAATGAAATATTCAATGGAAACATAGAAATATCAAAAAAACTTAATATTAATTTGAATTTGAGACCACAAAATTTAGATTTTGAAGTTTATTATAATTTGGCACAAGAGTATGAAAACTTAAGAAGTTAAATTGTTAACATGATTTCTTATAAATTCTAAATCATAGTCTTTAGATCCATTATTAATCTCAGCATTGATCAAATTTTTTATTTTAACAAGACATTCGTCTAAGTTTTCATTAATCACTACATAATCGTAATTTATCCAATGTAGTACGTCATGTTCAAATTGTTTCATTCTTTCTTCGACTATAAGTTTATCTTTCATATCTCTATTTGAAAGTCTTTCAAATAAAACCTCTTTACTGGGGGGTAAGATAAAAAAAGTTACTAATTTATAATCTAATTTCTTATTTTTAATTTGATCAGCGCCTTGCCAGTCAATATCAAATAATACGTTTTTTCCATTATTTAATTTATCTATGACTGGTGTGCGAGTAGTACCATAAAAATTGTTAAATACTTTTGCGTATTCTAAGAACTCTTCATTCTTTATCAGTCTTTTAAATTCTTCCTCATTAACAAAAAAATAATCTTTTTCATTTATTTCATTTGGTCTTGCTTCTCTTGTGGTGTGTGAAATTGAAATATGAAAATTATTTTGTTTTGATAATAAATTTACTAAAGTAGTTTTTCCCGCTCCAGATGGAGAAGACAAAATAATCATTATCCCATCATTTTCCGTGGGCATCTAAAAATTTAATTAGCTTTTCCTTCAATAAATTTTACAGCATCACCAACGGTCAAAATTTTCTCAGCTTCGCTATCAGATATCTCTGAACCAAATTCCTCTTCAAAAGCCATTACTAATTCTACTGTATCTAAACTATCTGCACCTAAATCATCTATAAAACTAGACTCTTCAGTTACCTTAGATTCATCTATTCCTAAATGATCTGCAACTATTTTTTTTACTTTGCTTGAAACATCTTCTGACATATTGATCCTTTATTGTTTTAAATTCTTAATAGTT
>MDSV01022858.1_pt1 | contig 14554 bp, 6 predicted proteins | sample 810851 | NCBI WGS metagenome assembly MDSV01 (sample SAMN05326640, study PRJNA326480) | marine metagenome | isolation source: seawater | place: Atlantic Ocean: North East | collected 2012 | reverse complement strand
TGAACAAAGACGGGACGGTGAATTTGTTCATGGAGGATGACTTTAACATCGCCTCTCGCAAAGCAGGTGCAGGCGACTTTGATACTTTAGTCAACGTGGAAAATGTCGCATGGCAAAACAAAGGCTCAAACGAAGTAGATGCGCCAGTCAGGAATGTGAAAATTACAGATCACGAAACGGGAGAAGTCCTGGAGTTGGACGTGCCTGAAGGCAGGTACATTTTGTTCGAGGCTGAGCAGCAAGGATGGGAGTTGGCGAACGCGTGTAGAATGGGATGTTGCACAAAGTGCGCGGTGAAAGTGACGAAAGGAAATTTAGAACAAATCCAAGCATTGGGCGTTTCGGAACAAATGAGAAAAGAAGGATACGCTCTACTTTGCGTCGCGCACGCGACGTCAGATATAGAATGTGTCACGCAAGATGAGGAAGAAGTGTATATGAAACAGTTCGGCGAAGTGTTTGGAAAATTGGCTACGGATAAAAACGCCAAGAGCGTCGTTCGCGACGACTTTGCGTTGGAGATAGCAGATATGGATGAATAGACTAAGTTCTTGTAATCATATGATAAATACATATACACGCGCGTGCTTTAAAAATACTATCTGTTAATGTTAATATACAATTTTTTGGCTTATAGCAATTAATAAAAACCACGCGGGGGAGGAGGAGGTGGAGGTGGGGGAGGTGGTGTCATAGACGAAGCTACATCCTTCGTCGCTTGCTGAAAGCCTGGAGGAGGAGGCGGTGGGGGCGGTGCTGGCGGTAATGCAAATTTTGCCACGTCGGAAGAAGTTGAAGTTCTTGATGATTCCGATCGCAAAGATGGAATATCAAAAATGTGACCAACTGGCGGTGGGGGTGGAGGCATCGCTTTTGTATCTGCTTGAACGAAGCCAATCGGTGCCGGTGGAGGAGGAGGTGGTGGAGGGAGTGCGACTACCTTCTCCTCCAGCTTGCGCGTTGTTTCAACATGTGGAGGAAGAGGTGGTAACGGCACATCCGCGGATGGGTTTTTGCCTTGCCTCCTTCTGTGCCTTCCAAGTCTATCTGCAAGGCTCGCACGAGAATGAGGAACCAGGTGAGTTAGTCCATCTGAAGCTTGTTTCTTCTTTGGCGACCGCGGTTGTTTCCCCGGAGAACGATTCTTTCCGACAGCACCTACTCTTATAGGGGGTACGAGCTTCGTTTTGCTCCGCAGTTCACTCAACATTGCATCTCTTGCATCTAATACGCGGACGGGTGCTTCCTTTTTCTTAGCGCCTCCCGCTTTCAGCTTTTTTCTGTTTATAACTTCTTCCATTCGCATCTTTCTCTTCTCTTCAGCCTCGCTCGCTTTAACGTCTGCTCTCATTTTCTCAAACACTTGTAAAAAGTTCTTGACGATTCCAAACAACCGCGCAGAATTTTCTGCTTTAAATGGTTCACCAAAGAACTCGCTCGTCTTCTTCAACAAATCTTGCGCACCTCGCACCAGACCGTCGACTTCGTTCACTTTATCTTCGATTTCAGACACGAACGGTTCCATATTGTCGACATACTTTTGGAACAGATCACCATTATCATCTTCGAGGTGCTTAGATGCATAATCAAGCTCTTGAGCAATCAAAGTCATCCCACTTTTAACTTGCTTTAACATGTCGAACGTTCCGTCTAAATAAAGAGTCGCCGCTGCTGTTACCGACTCCAACTCATTGTTCAAATCTTCAATTTCCGGTACCGTTTTTCGCATTTCTCCATACACGAAGTGTAGAAGCGAGGTCTTCTTGTCAATCGCTTTTACATCTGCCAATTTTAAGAGCACTTCAAGTCTAAAGCCAGCTGCAGAACCACGGCGGGATCCAACATTCAAATGGTTACCAACCGCAAGAATACCTTCCAAAAGTTTCACCATCGTCTTGGAGTTCTTCAAATCATCACCGGCACGTTTCACGAGATTAATATCTTGTGTAATTGAGTTAATCATGGATGAGCCTTGCTCTTTAAAAATCATAGATTGAATTCGTTGTTCGAGGCGCTTGATACCCATCACTTGCAAAAAGTATTGCTCTGACGTTCCGAGTTCTTCCAACTCCCCGTCATACTTGGTAATTTTTTCAATTTCTTTGCGATCCGGAATTGCTTTTGAAAGAGTCTGTAAGTTTTCTACTGTCAATTTCTTTGGATTATTCATGTCGATGAAGCATTGCTTAATCGACGCGAATGGCATTCGTACACCGGCTAATTGAATGGAGATGTTTAAAGCTCGTTTAGCATCGAGCAACGAAACGGACTTTGGTTTTGCGCTGCTCGCTTTTTTCATCGGAACAGCATCTTGTAACGCAAACAAGTTCTCCAATTCTTCAATGTTCAGCTTAGAGATGGCATTGTCTGTATTTGCATTCTCCCAAATTGTTCCTTCAATGGCTTGCAACTTCTCCCAGTGAAGCATTTTAACTTTCTTGCGAGCAATTTTTGCAAACTTTGCTGCCGCAGCAATAGCGTTGATGGACATTCCTGGCGGCATTGGAGGTGCGGGAATTTTCGGTCCGGCCAGCGGCGGTGGTGGCGCTGCTTTCGTGTTCGCTTGAACGAAACCAGGCGGTGCTGGCGGCGGAGGAGGAGGAGGAGGCGCTCCCTTTTCTGCTTTCTTGAAGCCTGGTGGTGCCGGTGGAGGAGGAGGAGGTGGCGCTAGCGCGGATGATGGTTTCTTCTCGTCGGCTCCAGGTCGTGGAGGAGGAGGGGGAGGAGGTGCTGCACTACTTTTTTCTGGCTTCTTTATCGCTCCTATTGCAGGTGGTGGTGGCGGTGGCGGAGGTGGCGGTGGCGGAAGGGCTACTTTTGGTTTCGAAATACCTGGTAGTGGTGGTGGTGGTGGTGGTGGAGGAGGAGGAGGAGGCAATGATGTCGCTTTCGGTACAGGTGCAAGAGCCACCGGCGTGGAGTCTTTTAACGCTGAAGTTTTTGCCGGCAACTTGCTCGGCGGAAGAGGAGGGGGAGGAGGGGGAATAGGTGGAGATTTTCGTGGTGGAGGTGAAGGAACTGAAGGCGATGTCGCACTACTATCGCTTTGCTTTGGTTTACTTTTGCCAGAATTGGCATCTGCTGGCGATAAATTTTCTTCCAATCTCAACTTCTCTTGCATCTTTTTGATTTCTTCCCCTCCGATTGTCTTTTGCTCTCTCGGAGAAGGAATGGTAGAGAGTGCCATTTCAGCTTCAATATCGTGAACACCTTCTCCGACCAAGTTTTTATGCAGATTTGAACTTTTGGAGAAGCCTCCCGTCTTTATTTCATCTTCATCGGCGCTGCCGGACTTATCTGATCCAACAAGTAACAATTGAGCAATATCCCCTTTCTTCAAATTCTTTCGACGCATCTTCTCGGCTTTTCCTTGAATGGCTTTCGCGAGTTTGCCCTTCAAAATTGTCTCGATATCCGCTTGGAAAGATTGTAGAGAGAACTTTTCTTTCACTTTGCCTTCTTCTCCCTCCACGAGCAAAGCATTCTCGTCTTCATCGTCATCTTCAATTTCGTCGAGATCTTTCAAGAGTTCAGTCAATTTCCCGCTTCTCGCCATTTGTAACAAAGCTTCTTCGGTTTCTTTCGATAACGGAACATCGCTGGAATACTGCGACGACTCCATCTCGGTCGGCAAGATCGAAGCATCAATCAAAGGTCCATTATTCTTACTTCTTGGAGAAAAACTCTTTTCCAAGGCGTCGTAAAATCCTTCAGAAAAGCTACCATCCATGTCTTGCGCACTACCAACTTGTTCGCATCGAACGGCTTCGTCGAGAGTCGTAATGTTAGCATTAGTCGGAGAAGTTGGCAAAGGCGAAAAGAGTTCAACTCGAGATGAAAAATCTCGTCCTTCCTGCTCCTCGCTTATTAATCCCTCTCTTGGTGATACCATTGCAGCTTCGGGATTTATTCGAAGCGGTGTTGTCACCTCTGTTCCATCCTCCTTATTTGCTTCAATTTTAGCCTCAACTGAAGATGGTTTCTCATCCTCTACCCATTTAACACTCTTATTCATCTTTGGTGTTGCAACAAGGACGACTTCACTCGCTTTCGCGGGTGATTTCTTCGGTGATTTCTTTCTATAAGGCGAAATGGGCGGTACTTTCCGCTCCGACTTTTGTTCTTGCACGTCCATTTCTTGAGCTCTTTTCTCGATAGAATCCTGCGTCGATGTTTTCGTTGCTCTCCGTCGAATAGCTTCGGCCACAGCAGATACTTTAACTCCTTTCATTCTTCTTTGAGACTTTAATTTCCGATTTTTGGATGACACAATTTTCAATCGATCAATTGCTGGTATGGATGCGGCAGTTGCCAATTTAGGTGATTTTACACCCCTCTGACCTGTTGCATCCAAAATTGGTGCCGCAGTCGGTAACACAACAGCCGAAACTGGTGAAGAGACTTTCATTTTATCTCTTTCAATTGTAGCGGGTATTTCTTCCGCATCATCTCTGTTTTCTTCAGGTAAATCGTATATATCATCGTCGTCAAACTCTTCTTTTTCTTGACTAGCCTCTTCCCAAATTGAACCTTTTTCGTCGAAGTCATCATCCTCTGAAGCTTCTTCAACATCAACTTCTTCGTAGATTTCAAGCACATTAGTTGTGCTACTGTCCTTTTGCGGCGGTAGTACTTTTGATGGTGTGATAGTCGTTCCTACTTCTCCTTTTTTCAGAGCGATATCTTTCTGTTTACGGTGTAGACACGGAGGCTCAGAAGGCTCGGAATGTTGAAGTGGTGACAATGCCGTTTTAGTAGCATCGTCAACATCTTCATCCTCAACTTCCTCAATATCTGAGTTAGCTAATAAATCCGCATCTTTCGGCGCCTCCCTCTGAACTTTTTTCTTTTCACGTTTCTTCACCCTTCGACGAACCTTTCTCCTCGTTTCTTCTTCTTCTTCTTCTTCTTCCGACACAGAGGAATGGACGATGACATATTCGTCTTCATTCTCACTGCTGCTCAGTTCTTTTGATTCATTTTTAATGGGTTGCTTGCGTCTTTGTTGCTTTGCTCGGTGCTTCTCCCAATCCTCGGCTTCAGAGTCGCTCCATTCTGACTTGTCTTCAGAATTGTCACCGTATATTTTATCGAATCGACTTAGATCAAATTCACGTTTTAGACTTTCACTGAACGCGTTATTTCCTTTTTCGTAGTTCCCAAACGCTGAATTTAAGTCCCACTTCCCACCGGTAGCGACTATTTCTTTTATCCACAGTGGTGTTGGAGAAAGAGATGCGTACGCAGAAAGGCCTCTTTCATTCATCCAATGCGGCAGCATATCGTCATTGCCTTCGCTCTCATCGTCCATGTCCTCTTCTACTTCAAATTCGGATGGTAATGATATACCAAAGCTAGCGTGTCTATGTTTTCCTCCTTTCCCTGCGATTGCTTCGTGCATCCATGACGGCAAACTATCGTCGTCAATCAACCCTTCCTGCATATCGTCCTCGTCATACTCTCCTTCATCGGAACAGATTTCAAACTTTCTACTCCCCTCCTCATTATTATTATTATTATTATCATTACCATTATTAAAGTATTCGCGACGAAACGAAAACGACTCGATATCGTCCTCGTCGTTGTTGTTGAAATCATAATACATCCTGTGCCTTCTCTCTTTGGGATCCCGTTTGTTCATCATAACTACATTGTTGAGATACATCTCTGCATGAGAGGATGCGCTCACCGAAGTATCGAAATATGTGTTCCCGAACTTTACCTTTCGTGTGTTCTCGATGAAAACTGGTTGATTCTCATTTTCGGCATCCGTGATAATTGAATAATAGTCTACAAAGATGAGCTCCATTAAAGAAACGACTAGGAACGTCTCGTCTTCTTCTCGAGTCTGGGATGTTGCGCGCTTCTCTCGCGATGGCTTCAATATCCGTGGACCAATTGCGCTCGCCATAGAACGCAACGCGGTTTTATCTTTAACAAATACACTTGCCGTTTTAGCGTTAAATCCACACGTCGTCGAGTGGACAAACTCGCAAATCTCTTTCAAAACATCTAAGCGTTCTTTCGGGACGAAGTCTTTCAACAGGAAGGTCACTATAAATCTCTGACTTTCTCTGTGCTCCGTGGACTCTATGGCCGCGATGAACTGCTCGTATAACTTTTCTGTCAGAAGACAATCTGTTAGTAAATCTAATCCTTCCAGTAAAAGCTTCGCGAAATCTTTTCCCCCTCCTCTTTCTCTGTGAATATCTTCATCGTCGTCGTCGTCGTTTTCAATGAGTTCCAAAGCTTTCCGTTTCCAAGTGTACGAAGCATCGGTATCTCCGTGTAACACTTCCGCGTGGTGCTTGAACAAGAGAGTATTAGTATTACTGTTCTTAGCACTACTCACTTCGTTCACCCGCAATCGAAAAGCGATTATATGGAGGATACTGAGGATAGTTTCGTCGTCCATTCTTCCTCTTTGTTGTTGTTGTTGTTGTTGAAGTGTTTTTACTTTTCCAAGTCCTCGTTTGGATTTCAACGCGCGATAGGACATTTCGCTCTCAATCCCAATTCTTACTCTTTTCTTTTCCTCATCGGTGCGTGTGGGAGAATGCTCGTCTCATCGAGCGACTTTTATTGTGCGTGCGTCGTGCATCCACGCGTAGAAGTTGTGGGCGTTTTCTTTCAAAGTGGTGAGAGATTATGATTTCGTTGAGTGCTTTTTTTCTCTCTTTCGTTCCCGTGTCCTCCGTCCTCCTCTCCATAAATTTTTTTCGACTCCTTTTTTTTATAATCGTCGTCGTTTTCCAAAGTCTCTCGCAACCCACAAAACACAAAAAATTCTTTTTTGTCCATTTCAAGAAAGGTTGGGAAACGACGAGCGACGAGACAAAAATTTATCGCAACAAAAATTAGACCACCGTCGTCGTTTAATTGTGACTCCCCGCACTATCGGAGCGCACGAGCGTGAGAGAGAGAGAGAGAGAGAGAGCATCAATCACTCCAACACCGGTCGCGCGCACCATTTCTCTCCCTCCCCCTTTCTCTCTCTCTCTTTCATACGAGCGCACGTAATACCAGCCAGCGGCTTCCCGTTCTTGAAGTGCCTTCGTTTTCCCAACGAACACCAAAACACAAAGTACTAATCATGTTTCGCTCTTTAACCATGGGCCGTACTCCGGACGTGTTCAACTTATCGTTCGGATATCGAGAAGAAGTATCTGTGAAGGCGACAACAACGACGAATAAAGAAGAAGAAGAAGAAGAAGAAGAAGAAGAAGAGGAAGAGGAAGAGGAAGGAAAAGAAGGAGAACAACAACAACAAATAAAGACTGAAATACAATCGCACGAAGTGAACGTGGAATATAATTCAGACCGAGACCACGAGGAGATTTTGGACAAAATAGCAGACGGTCAGATGAGTTTACCGTTCAAAGAACAGGGCGATGTGGTGAAAGCGCAATTGTTATGTTTACAGGGCGGCTACGATGTCGTCAAAGTGAAAGTTCGATTGACGATTGAACCGTATAAACCAACTCCGAAAATCTTTCGCTTAACCAGACAGAACAATACCGGAACGACGACGTTGTGCGAAGGATTGTATTCTTTGTTAAAAGGATGTGATTTAGACTCCATCGAAGAGTTGATTCTAGGCGAAGGGGTGGTCAGAATCTTAGGCGACATACGAGAGCGTTTTAAGAATGTCATTTCAGTCGATCTCTCCAATTCGCAGTTAACAGAGTTGCCGGTGGAAATCACTCAATTCTTCCCTCGCTTGGAAGTGTTAAAGCTGAACAATAATAAATTGATCGATTTACCAAGTTTAGTCAACTTGAAAAAACTGAGAGAATTACACTGCGACAACAATCAACTGACCAAAATACGAACAGATTTAAGAGAGAACAAAATGCTCCAAGTGATTTCTTTAAAAGGAAACAAACTGACGAAACCAGTGATGGATATGAAAGCATTATCGAAAGTGCACACGTTTCATTTGTACGGAAATCCAGTTGAATATTTACCAGAAATGCATCACTGCAAAGCTTTGAGGTGTTTGTCCTTGGTAAATGTTGTCGTGAGCGCGAACGACGATTTAACGGAAGTGGGCGTGCAAATCGGGGACACGACGTCAACTTACATCCCTCAGGCGATTTCAGGCAAAGCCGCACAGAAAGGAAAAGCGTTTTCGGATTTTTTTACTCTCGTGTTTAGACACTCGAGTTGTCAACACTTGCTCATCGCCACTGCTTTAGCAAAGATTGCGCAAGAAGATCCAATGAATTGTGTCGAAATTGGTGCGACAGAAGGCGCGTTGCAGCAAATGCTCACAATGCTCTTGACTTCTGATGTGAACGTCATTCGCGAAGCGACGCATATCATCGCAGCTTTGAGTCAACTTCCTGATATTGCGCAAAAACTCATAGACTCGAAAGTATCGCAAAGAATACAAAGCTTGATGGCAGTAAGTTTGTTTGTTTGTTTTCCGTCTCTCCAACCTTATTGTGATACTTTACTTTATTGGTGGTTATTTAAAATAAAAATTGACCTCTAAAAAATCCCTATTCATTCAAACAGGATTCTAATTCTGCGGTAAAAATATGTGGATGTAATATTCTAGCATCTTTGGCGTTTGCTTCGGGAAAATTATCAAAGGTATGCAAATCGTCGAATTTTTTAAAGTTTTTGTTCTTAATTAATTATATTTTTGGCGAAAAATCTTACGAAAAACCTATCATTCCCCAACCAAAAAACAGAGTATATACGACGAAACATTAATTGACTTACTCATACATATAATTAAGGTTCGTTTATTATATAAAATGTCTTTCCCAAAAATAATTTTATTTATTTTTTATTTTTTTATAGAGCGATAATTCTGAATTAAAATCTTCTGGCTTATTAGCCCTGGGAAATTTGGGCTTCGAATCAATCAACAGACGTTCAATGTTGAAAATGAGAGGTATACGAAGTTTACTAGCAGAATTAGCTTTGAACTTCCCAGAAAATGAAAATTCGGAATTAATTAAAAAATATGCGACTCGAGCGCTCGCTATTTTTGGAGAGAATGAAATTGTCAGACAAGCTATCAATCGGCGTCCGATTGTTGGTAAAGGTGTGCGAATCTTATGTATGGACGGAGGAGGGATGCGCGGTATTTGTACGGTGGAAATGCTAAGACGTATAGAGGTATGAATAATTTTTTTTACAAAAAACAATTTTCGGTCAAAGCACCGAGACATGAAGCCATTCTGACAATTTTGCAATCGGTCTTAGGATGGCACGGGTAAACCAATTCATGAGCTATTTGACTTGATCTGCGGTACGAGTACCGGCGGTATATTGGTAAGTTATGCACTCAAAATATCGTGCGAATAACATGTTTGCTGAAAAATATTTTTTTCTTGTTTTCTATTTTTGTAGTTTGCGCGTTCCTCTCTGACTCTTCACTATGAAACTAATTTGTGAAACTTTTATTTTATTATAAGGCATGCGCTGTGGGAGTTCGGAAACATGATTTAAACAGATGCGATGAAATCTATACCGAATTAGGGACTAGAATATTCTCAAAACTGGAAGATAGACAAGAGGGCGAGACGTCATGGAAAGATCGGTTCGATAACTTGTACCGAGATGGGCAGCAGAAGTGGAGAGTCGCTGTTCACGGATCGAAACATGACGCGAACTTGTTTGAAAGCTTACTCCAACAAGAATCTGAAATAGACGGCAAACAAGAACCGTTTATTGAATCGTCTTTACGAGGTGGTCCGAAAGTTTTTGTCGTCGGTACTATTGTATCAAAATACCCTTCGTCTCCATACATCTTCCGAAACTATCAGTATCCGGAGACGGCTGAGAACGAAAACCATGGGAGATACACAATGCCTGGCTCTTGTAAACACTTGATGTGGCACTGTTTGAGAGCTTCGAGCGCTGCCCCATACTATTTAGCGGATTTTTCGCTAGGTGATGAGAAATGGCAAGATGGTGCCGTTACTTGTAACAATCCGGCGATGATGGGCATCATGGAGGCGAGACGCTTGTGGCCAGACCGGCAGATTGAGTGTGTGGTTTCTGTAGGGACTGGAGAGGTTCCGCGGGTTAAACGAAATGCTTCGGCGTTGCACAGATTCATCGACGATTCTAAAATCGTGCTCGAATCCTCTTGCAACGTAGAACGAGTAGATGAGGCGCTAGGAACACTTTTACCTTTGATTCCAGAGACAAAGTACTTCCGTTTCAATCCGGTCGATTCAAGGTGCGATATAGAATTAGACGAAATCGACAAACAAGCACTGAAGAAGTTGAGAGAAGCTACGGATGAGTATGTAAAATCCGAAAACGAGCGATTCGGCGAGCTGTGCCAATTGTTGCAACCGGACGCTTTGGACGAAGAAACAGCAGCTGTGATTGCCACCGAACTCGGCTCTAAAAAAGGGGTGTTAGTCATCGAGGCACAGAGATACGAGAACGAATTTGCGGCAAAGACTGAAGTCATAGAAGAGTTTTGTGCTTTGCGGTCCATCCCGTTCGCTCGAATCGATACATCTTCGAGTTACAATCCTGAGAACGGATACTCTTTGGGTACAAATGGAGTTACGAACAACAAAATTAACAACAACAATAGTCACAACGAAGCGAAGGACAATAATATTAAAAACGATAGCAGCACTAGTAAAACAAACATGACAGGGGAAAAAGAATTTTCGGACAAGAACGTAGCAATTCAGAATCTCAATGCTCAGTTCAAAAGAGTTGGTACAAACGCAGGTGTCATTCATTTGAACTGCGTTTCAGATCTGGAAGGGATCGTGTTGCGCTGGCAACACGACATCACGGCTATTGCAGAGCCTTCAGCCGTGGCAAATTTGTTTATAGAGTGTGCGAAATATCCATCGAAAGAGTCGCAAAGATTCACTTCTCTGTATGAAATGTGTTCCTCAGTTCCCTCCGTCGAGGTGGAAGGTGTTTTACACACGTTCATTGGGAAACACTTGCAGTCAGATTCCAACGACGGGCAACTTGGCGCGTATCTCTTCAAAAGAACTATTCCTATGGAGTATTTATCAGAATACACGGCGAGTGAACTTATTGGTATGTGGAACGATAAAATTATCGTCAGTCAAGCCTCTATTAGTGCAGAATTGGTCGAAGCGTTGTTAGATGCTGGGGCGAAAGCAATCGTGGCGCCTTCGAATGAAGATCCAGACAACTTTATATCCGCCAGTGGAGACGGGGACGATATCTTTCAGTTCTTTGCAGCGTTTTACCACGCATTATACGTTGTTGGCGCAGATGCACCTGCGGCAACTTCTGCTGCGTGTATGATTCAACCCTCTTGTAATTACTTCCGATGTCATGTACGGGTCCGAGGGAGAACGGTCGAACTGAAACCGGGCGAAGAAGTAAGAAAAGTGGCGACACCGAAGAAAGCGGTGCCGTCAAACTAGGGAACAGAATAAGTTTTGTAATAGTAAGCTGACGTTTTATATCCCGACCGTGTCTTATATAACAAACACCTCTCTAATTTTACTATGGATGATGAATAAGTATGATCATAAATGAATTTTTTGCCTGCATGCGTCCGTTTGTTCTTTTGTTTATAACGCGCCGACGGCTGCCTCTCTCCCTCTTTTCAACGCTTTTTCATCAATCACCTTGACGGATTCAACCCACCCGAAGGATTGCAAAATCTTGTATGTCACAACCTTAGCGGCATCTTGAATGAATGCCCACATTATCACATACAACCAACAGTACACGGCTAGATCCCACTCGATTCCTTGCATCCCATTTCCGAACGGCCAATAGACCGCCAAAAACGTAGAGCACGTAGTGGCGAGGACAAACGCGCCAACTAAAACTATCGACGGCATTCTCGACCACATCCACCCTTTCGTTCTAGAGTTGAACACCGAGAAGTAATCCGACAGTGAAATTTTCAAGTACATGAGCGTTTGGATTTCTCCGTAAGTCATAACTGGTAATCCCATGGATCGCCACATGCTGTCTGGAGACTGCGAATCCAAGGACAATTCTAACAATACGATTGAACCAATCAAGGCAACCATACCGACAGCGGAAGAGACAATATATAAAATATTCAAATCCCACTTCTCTGGCTTTACGGAAGCATCGACGTGATCGTATGCTACAGAAATAATGGTACCATCATTCAAGATGGTAATAGTGACCAAAGCGATGACTGGAATCGCAAAGTACGACGGCCAATCCGCGTTATACTCGTTCGGATGATAAAAGATACAGGAGATGAAGAAGAAGAACAACAACTGTTCCGTGCACGCGACGCGGTAAATCACAAAGTTCTTCATTCTTTGGAAGATCTTCCGGGATGTCACAATGGCGGTGACGATGGTGGATAAACCCGGTTGTGTTAAGACAATATCGGCGGCAGCTTGCGCTGCAGAAGTCGCCCCTTGAACGGCGATACCTACATCAGACCGTTTTAACGCTGGCGCATCGTTCACACCATCACCAGTCATGCCAACCAAGTAACCTTGTTGACGCAACGCCTCAATGATGAGATATTTGTGTTCCGGGAAGACTTGGGCGAAACCATCCGCTTGGCGGCACATTTCCCCGTAGTCTCTGCCCAACGTCGTCGACGCTTCGAGTTCTTGCGCGGTGAGCAAAGGAAGCTTCTCGGCACCTAAAACGTTCGTTCCCATACCTAATGTGCGGCACGTTTCAACCGCTATTGCTCGGTGATCGCCAGTGATCATTTTCACTGAGACGCCAAATTCATTTGCACAATCGATGGTGTGTTTCGTATCTGGACGAGGTGGATCTAAAAAGGTAAGAATACCTATGAATTCGAATTTCCGTTCCGTGATGTCGCCATTTTTAGTTCTAGCAACGGCCAACGACCGAATACCTCTGTGTGCAAGCTCTAAAACTTTTTCTTCAACGTCTTTACCGATTTTATCTTTATTCACGCTCATCTCCAAAAGCACGTGCGGAGCACCCTTAGTAACGACAAACTTCTCACCGGTGGTTTCATTTTTCACCGTGGCTTCGGTTCTTTTGATGATTGGATCGAACGGGACGTAATCGGTGTGCTCGTATGGGTCCAACATGATGCGATCGACTGAGTTCAACACCAAAGTATCCAACGCGTCCTTCGGCGGCTCCCACCATTTTGCGGCCAAAGCGGCCATTTTCAACACTTCTTCTCTCGTAACGTCTGGAACAAACGTTGGCAAATAGTCTTGCAACATCATCTTGTTCAACGTCAATGTTCCCGTCTTGTCCGAACACAAGATGGTCATACCTGCGAGTTCTTCCACGGATGAAAGGCGAGCTACTATGGCCTTCTCCGCGGCTAATTCGTGGCATCCCAACGCCAACGTCGTTGTGCACACGACTCTTAACGCGATTGGAATCGAAGCGACTAAAAGAACGACGTTGAACGCGAGTGTTTGCCAGAAATCAACACCAATCATGTTCAAGTAAATAAACACCAATGCGCAAATAAATACTCCCAATGCAACTAAGATGTACATGATCTCTCTCAACACCTTTTCAAAGTGTCCGAGCTCGTCTACACCTTGCACTAAATCCGCAGTTTTACCGAAAAACGTTTGCGACCCAGTCGCAGTAACCGTAGCTTCGATTTCGCCTCGCGTGACTGTCGAACCCATCTTCGCCTCAGAGCCTTCAAACATAGCCACTGGTAAACTCTCCCCAGTCAAAGCAGCCTGGTCGACTTGAATCGCTTTTCCCTCTCGTAACTTGCAATCCGCTGGAATAGCTCCACCGGCACCTAAGGCGATCACATCTCCTGGAACTAACAGAGTTGCGTTGATTGTGTATATTTTATTTTCTCTCTTAACGATCGCTTCTGGTTTCAACGAATCTCTCAGAGCTGCAATGGAATCACCGGCTTTTAACTCCTCGATAAACCCAACCAAAACGTTCAACAATTGCAAAACAATCAATACTAAGACGTCGACCACGTCGTCCGGTGAGCTGTGCACGTACGCTTCTAAACTTTCGATAAGGATCGCAGCCCAAATCATCAACGGCATCGGCTGGACGAATTCAAGTGCGAGTTTCACCCAAACGTTTTCCTCTTTTCTCGAGAGTTCATTCGTGCCAAACAGCTGCAATCGTCTCTCCGCCTCGACTTCAGTCAGGCCTTCTTCGGGAGTGTTCAACAGGGTAGCTTTATCCACGCCCATGTAATACTGATCGTTGGTTAAAGGACCGTCAGATCCACCAGAATCGCTGCTTTCGTCGCTTCTGGTGCCGTACTGCGACTCTGGACCCGATTTCCCCGCGGTTAATAGCGGTTTCGTGCCATCGTTTTGCCCTCCAGACTCGATGTCCTCCCCGTACGCTTTCTTCGTCGGCGACATGTTTTCTTTTACTTACGTCCGATCGACGAGAGAAAGAAAGCACGGGCGATCGAGCGGTACGAGAGGCGCGAAAGACCAACGTCCACCCGCACCGCGGCCTTTTCACGTGGGACCACGCCTCGCGCTCGAGAAGAAAATCTATCGATAATAAAAAGGCGATTCGATTTTCGATTCGATCCGCGCGCACGTGCTCTATCGCGAGGCGATCTCTGCCCCGCTCTCTCTCTCTCTCT
>MDSV01195186.1_pt1 | contig 14555 bp, 12 predicted proteins | sample 810851 | NCBI WGS metagenome assembly MDSV01 (sample SAMN05326640, study PRJNA326480) | marine metagenome | isolation source: seawater | place: Atlantic Ocean: North East | collected 2012 | reverse complement strand
TTCTTTTTGGTGGGCAATGAGGGACTCGAACCCCCGACTTCCTCCGTGTAAAGGAGGCACTCTGAACCAACTGAGTTAATCGCCCTTAAAATTAGATTGCAAATATATATCATTTCTATTTACAAACAAGTTTTTAGTAGATTTAATCAAACTACTTCAGCAACAACAAAAGCACTTCCTCCAATAAATATTAGATCTTTGTATTTGGCTTGTTCTTTTGCTGCTAAAACTGCTTCCTTGACACTTGTATAGGTGTCTCCGTATATTGCTTTTTTTCTGGCAAAATCTTGTAAGATATTCTCATCTAGACCCCTTAGAATATTTGGTTTGCAGAAATAGTACGTTGCTTTTTTTGGTAGTAGAAGCAGAATTGAATCTAAATCCTTATCATTAGCCACTCCAAAGACTATATGGAGGTTTTTATGTGGGGTTTGTTTTATTTGTTTAAAGATTATCTTTATCCCTTCTGCATTATGACCAGTATCACAAATAATGTGAGGGTTTTTGCCTAATACCTGCCACCTTCCCAATAGCCCTGTATTCTTTATAGTATTGAGAAATCCTTCTTTTATGTTTTTATCAGTTATTCTCCATCCTTTTTCTTTCATCTCTAGAATTGCAGTAGCAGCTGTATTGACATTTTCTTTTTGGTAGTAGCCTTTTAAATCAGAAATGAATTTGTGATCAGCAGCATATTTAAGAGGAGCACTTTTCTTATTAGCAATATCTTGGAAAACTGTCTTTATCTGTTTTTGATTTCTTCCAATAATTATAGGTACTTCTTGTTTAACAATCCCTCCCTTTTCTTTAGCAATCTTTTGTATGGTATTTCCTAGTAAGTTGGTATGGTCAAATCCAATATTTGTTATTATTGATAATTCAGGATTGATAATGTTTGTGCTATCTAATCTGCCACCTAGGCCTGTCTCAATTATGGCAATATCTACTTTCTGATTGGAAAAATAATGAAAGGCTAGAGCAACTGTAAATTCAAAAAAGGAAAGATCTATTTTCTCAAAAGCAATTTTATTTTTTGAAATAAATTCAACAACCTGTAATCTATCAATCATTTTACCATTTATTTTAATTCTCTCTCTAAAATCTTTAAGGTGTGGGGAGGTATATAAACCGACTTTGTAGCCTGCTTCTTGAAAAATAGAGGCTAACATATGGGAAACAGATCCTTTGCCATTAGTTCCGGCAATATGAATACTTTTAAAGCTTTTGTGAGGGTCTCCTATAATTTTTGTAGCAGCTATTATGTTTGTAATATCTGTTTTGTATGCGACTGAGCCTTCTCTCTGATACATTGGTAAACGGCTAAATAAATAGTCAAGCGTCTGCTTATAGTTCATTAATTTAACCTGAAGTCGTAAATAATTTTTCCTTGTTGATTATTAGGAGCGCTTTGTTTGGTGTCAAATGTAGTTTTTAATGCAGCTTTTCTCGCTCTTTCTAACAGTTCCTTATTGAATGTAGTTGAGCCTTGTGCCCCAGGGTTTGCATAAATCACATTCCCTAATCTATCAACAGTAATAATTACAACTACTTTGCCTTCTATTTGATTGCCTTTTGGTTTAGGTTTTTTAATTGCCTTCCGCCCCCCTAATTGATAAGCAGTTCCATTTTCTCCTATTCCCCCCCCCTGATAGATATCTGAGTTTGAATCTCCATCAATAACTCCTTGATTTCCTTTTTCTCCTTTTTCTCCTTCTGATTTTTTTTGATTTTTTTTCTTGCCAGTATAAATAGCCTTCTTATTGATCTCTGGTTTCTTCTCTTCAATTACTTCTTCTTTTGGCTCCTCTCTTTCTATAACCTTCCTCTTATCTTCGGTTTTCTTTATAGTAGGAGTTTCAACTACTGTTTGGGTAAAAACTTCTTCAGTAGTCTCTATCTGCTCTTCAACAATCTCTTCTTCAACTATTTCAATTACTTCTTCAGTATCTTCAGGATCTATTTCCCCTGATCCATCATCAGAAACACCAAAATTAATACTGATACCTTCCTCATCAGGAGGAGGGTCTTGATAAGTTAATCCTATAAATAGGAAAGCAACTAAAAGTAAAGTATGAAACAAAATTGTTCCAATAATGCCTTTCCTTTTGTCTTTCTTCTCTAGGGAGGTCATCTTAGTTAGGTTTTGTAGCTAATACAATTTTGTATTTATTGCGATAGGAGATATCCATTATTTTTACCACATGTTCAATCGGGACTGATTTATCAGTATGTAAGATAATTCCAGGTTCTTGTTCATTATTGATGAGTAATTTTAGCTCTTGCTCAATATCTTTTTCTATTACCGGATTCTCATTAATATAAAATTCAATGTCTTCTGTAATGGAGATAGAGATAGTTTGTTTTTCAAGAGTTTTCGATTTACTACTTGGTAATAATAATTTTAAAGCATTTGGACTTACTAGTGTAGAGGTTAGCATAAAGAATATTAGTAATAAGAAAACAATATCTGTCATAGAGGACATATTAAAATTTGCACTTACTTTATTTCTGCTTCTTAATGCCATTATTCGTTATGATGTAAAAGATCTAAGAATTCAGTTGTTTTTGCTTCTAGCATAAAAACTACCTTGTCAACTTTTGAAACTAAATAGTTATATGCAATGAAAGCTATAATTCCAACTACCAAACCTGCTACGGTTGTCACCATTGCGGTATAGATCCCTTGTGATAACATTGCAACGTCAATATTGCCTCCTGCACTTGCCATTTCATGAAATGCTACAATCATGCCAATTACAGTCCCTAAGAAACCAATCATAGGTGCTGCTCCTGATATTGTAGCTAGATTAGCTAAGTTGTTTTCCATTTTAAATACTTCTAGTTTTCCTTGATTTTCGATAGCTGCAGAAATATCAGTCATTGGTTTGTCAATTCGATTGACGCCTTTTTCTATCATTCTTGATATTGGACTATCAGTATTTTTACATAATGTTTTAGCAGCTTCGATATCTTTTGCTTCAACAAAATTTTGAATGCTTTTAAGAAAACTTTTGTCTTCTTTGCTAGCTTTTTTTATAGCAGAATAGCGTTCGATTAAGATGTAGATGGCAAAAATTGATAAAATTCCTAAGGTCCCCATTACTAAGTTGCCTCCAACACCTCCTGAAGTGATTAGTTCAATAATAGATAATGTTTTTTCAGTAGCTTCTTCAGTAACGGTCTTGGCAGCCTGTACGGTATCTTTAACTAGAGTGTCTATTTCTTCCATTTTAGTTATCTTGTGATTAATCTAATTTTTAATTTAACTGATATTATTTGTCTTTTATTGCATTAATATATAAGTAGCAGCTCCTGCTAGGTACCCCATAAGCGCTAGCAATGAGATGTTTTTTAAATACCAGATAAAATCAATTTTTAGTATTCCCATTACTGCTACTCCGGATGCAGACCCAATAATTAAAACAGAACCTCCAGTTCCAGCACAATATGCTAGGAATTCCCAGAACATCCCATCAGCAGCATATAGTCCAGTTTCTGCAATTGGATACATTCCCATTGCCCCTGCAACAAGAGGGACATTGTCAACTATCGAAGAAAGTAATCCAATAATTACATTGATAATATAAGCGCCTTTAGCAGTCTGACCATTAAAGGTTGTATCTAAATATTTTGCAACAATATCTAATTGACCAGCTGACTGTAATGAGGCCACTGCTAATAAGATTCCTAGGAAGAAGAAAATTGTTGGAGTATCTACCTTTCTTAGTACGCCTATAACTGAAAGCTGTGACTTTTCTTCATGATTTTTGCTTCTATGAATTATTTCAGTTACTAACCATAAGAAACCTAGAGATAATATCATGCCCACATATGGAGGCAGATGAGTTACTGTTTTAAAAAATGGAACAAATAACAAGCCGCAAACTCCTAGGTAAAAAATCAGATTTCTTTCAAAAGAAGAGGTGGGATTATTTTTATGTTCATCTAGTTCTGTATCTACGGGCCTCTCAATTTCACCTTTCAATTTGAAAGTTAAGTATATTAATGGTATGATAGCACAGACTGTTGATGGGAGGATAATCGCAGGTATTATACTTTCGGCGCTAACTTGACCTCCAATCCATAGCATGATAGTCGTGATATCTCCGATTGGGGACCAGGCACCTCCGGCATTTGCGGATAATATTACTACACCAGCAAATAGCCATAAGTTTTCTTTATCTTTAATAAGTTTTGCTAGTAGTGCTGCCATTACTATTGCAGTAGTCAGATTATCAAGTACAGCTGAGAAAAAGAAAGTTATAATACTTAGAATCCAAATTAGATATACTTTTTTATTTGTTGTGATTCTATCAGTAATAATTGAGAATCCCTGATGTGCATCTACAAGCTCTACTATGGTCATCGCACCCAAGAGGAAAAACAAGATTTCTGCAATATCGACAATATGATGTTTTATTTCATGAGTTAGAGAGTGGGGGTCAATTCCTGAGAACGCAAAGAGTCCCCAGCCAAGCCCTCCGATAATAAGTGCTGATGCTGCTTTATCTACTTTAATTGGATGTTCCAGTGCTATTGCTAAGTATCCTAAAACAAATACGCCAATCATTATTGTTATAATCATTTTTTATCTTTCTTTAATAGTTATTTTTGTAAGTAGACTGTTCTAGATGGGAAAGCAAAGTCTGACTTGTGTTTTTTCACAATCTCCATAATTTTATAATTGACATCTTCTTTTACATTTATTAGATCTTCCCATCTTGGGCTGTCCACAAAATACATTACCATAATATCTAATGAGCTCGCCCCGAATTCTTGGAAACGAACCCTGCCATCTTGATTTGTTGTTTCATGAAGATTTATCATTTCTTGGATGTCATTAACAATTGCTTTCATTTGCTCAGAAGATGTTTCATAAGTTAGACCGACATTAAATTTCACTCTTCTAACCGATCGTAAACCAAGGTTGTCTAACTCTGCATCAATCATTTTTTTATTAGGCACAGTAACTAGGCTTTTGTCAAAAGTTCTGATTCTAGTACTTCTAAATCCGACCTTCTCAATGGTGCCTGTTACTGATCCCACTATAACAACATCACCAACAGTAAAAGGCTGATCAAAGAATATAGTGAAAGATCCTAAAAGATTTTCTAAGCTTTCTTTTGATGCCATTGCTAAGGCAACTCCTCCAATTCCAAGGCCTGTTGCTAGTGCGGCAATATTTACATTAAAGATATTTCCCATAATTATGAATATTCCAAAAATGTAGATGAATATTTTGCCAATCTCAATAATAAATGGGATTAGCTGGTCGTCCATTTTGTTTTCTGTTAATTCGGCTCTTTTGAGTAGGATCAAGCCTGCAAAATCAATCATTTTTAATAGAATCCAACATATAGAATATATGAAAATTAAAGCAAACCCCTTGTTGATTAGCATTTTGAGTCCTATTTCATTTTCGCTGCCTAAGTTCCATCCTGGTGGATATTGAATGTGAGAACTTCCTAAATATATAATAGATAGCATAATAAATAATCCAATAGGTTTTGTTAATAGCTGATCAAACTTTTCACTTCCTACATCCAGGTTTTTATTTTTTACAGTCTTAAAAAGTAGATGGCTTAAATATTTTGAAATTAGTTTTCTGAAGATTAAGCCCAATAGAATTGCTCCAAAGAACCATGTGTATGCTTCTATAGTATTTCCAAGAAATTCGGTCATTAAAATTTGTTCTAAATCCATAATTAGTGTTTTAGATTAATTGCTCTAATGCAATCTCAAAAGAAGTTCTTGATATGTTTGTTTTAGCATTATTCTTTTTGAAGGTTTTCAATAGAGCTTCCTTTATTGTTTCAGATACTGCAGTAAAGATAGCAATATCATTCAGTTGACAGTTATTTTGCATAAAATAGGAGAAGGCTCTAGCCATTCCGCAATTTGCAATAAAATCAGGTAGAACACTTACTCTTTCATCGGCACTTTTTGATATTGGGCCAAAAAAGATTTCTTTATCACCAAAAGGTACATTTGCTCCTGATGATATTACTTCTAGGCCATTAGAGATCATCTGATCTAACTGATCTTGAGATAGTAGACGAGATGCAGCGGCTGGAATAAATATTTCTGCCCCAATCCCCCATATTCTTTCATTTACCTGTTCAAAGGAGAGCATATTATTAGTTTCTAAAAAGTTTGATCTTCTCTCCTCTAATAATGATGATATTTCTTTAAAAGTATAGCCATCTTTATTGATTATTCCTCCTGCAACATCAATAATACCTACAATAATTGCACCAGCTTGTGCTAAATAATAGGCAGAAGCACCTGCTACATTTCCCCACCCCTGAATTATTACTCTTTTCCCTTTTATTTCTCCTCCATAAATGCTATAATAATGAAGAATAGCTTCAGAAACTCCATATCCGGTGATTAAATCACCAACTGAATAATCTCGTGATGGATTAGGGGTAAGTTTTTTATTTCTAACAATTAAAGGGACTCCTTCTGATAACTGTTTGATAATTTGATTTGTTCCTTGTTTATCTTTCTTGTGGTGCCCTTTTAAGACTCCTTCTAATGGGAATAGTATGTCATTTTCATAACAAATTGGGATTACTTCATTTACTTCATCAACATTCATGTCCCCACCAGTCCCGTAATATGTTTTTAGAAGAGGTTTAGCGGCAGCATACCATCTTTTTAGTACTTCTTTCTTTCTGGGGTCTTTTGGATTAAAATTTATCCCTGACTTTCCGCCTCCAATAGGCGGTCCAGAGACAGTAAACTTAACTTCCATTGTTTTAGCAAGTGCTAGAACCTCATCTTTTGTAACGCCAGTTCTCATTCTGGTTCCTCCAGCAGCAGCTCCTCCTCTTAATGAATTTATAACTATCCATCCCTCTGCTTCGGTCTCTGAATCTTTCCACTCAAAGACAATTTCGGGTTTCTTGCTTTCAAATTTCTTTAACAATTCTTCCATTTTCTACTTTAGTTCTATTTTTTGCAAATGTATCAATTAGCTCCAAGATATTATATGTTTATAGGATGTATTTTATTACATCGGATTGTTAATTTCTCCTCCACAATTATCTTCTTTGGCTCCTGTAACAGATTGCAGACAATTGACTTCATTTCTTAGTCTTAAAACTCCTAGAAATCCAAAAATTAGAGCCTCCTTAAAATTGCTGGTTTCTTTATTTGGAATAATCACTTCTGCTTTAGAGTAGTGTGATATTCTGCTCATTAGATAAGTGTTAAATACACCTCCACCTGTGAAAAATGCTGAATTACAATCTAATAATTTACCAATTTGCATCCCTACATGTTCGCAAAATGTATTTAGCAAATCTTCATTTTTGTAAGTTGCTGTAAGTAATGGATTTATAAATTCTTCAACCCATTCTCTTGCTAAAGATTTAGGTGGTTTTCTTTTATAAAAGGGTAGATTATTAAGTTCTTCTAAAAGTTCTGGTATAATTTTTCCTTTTTTGGCAAGATTACCATTCATGTCAAATTCAAGTTTTAACCTTTTACTTATTGCATTCATCACAATATTTACTGGGCAGATATCAAAAGCTATTATGGTGTTATTCTCTTTTATGGAGATATTAGCGAATCCTCCTAGATTAACACAATATTTATATTCAGAGAATAGATGTAAATCACCAATAGGAACCAATGGAGCTCCTTGTCCATTTAAGGAGACATCTAGACTTCTAAAGTTATTAATTATTTTCGTTTTTGTGAGGTTTGCCATTGTTTCGCCATCTCCAATTTGTAGTGTAATATTGTTTTTGGGTTGATGAAGAATAGTGTGCCCATGAGAGGCGATAAAATCGATTTTCTCTTCTGCTAAAAAGATGTTGATAGTTTCTGCTAATAATTTACCATATTCTATATTTATTTCTGAGATAAAAGATTCGCTTCTTGTATGCAGCTCTGATAGTGTTTTTTTCCAGTAATAAGTGTACTCTAGTGTTTCTGATTTTTCAATCTTAAATTTCCAATTAGTATCTTTAGTAAATGTACAAATGGCTAAATCAATTCCATCTAAGGAGGTGCCAGACATTACACCTAAAACACGGTATTTTTCATTGATGGGCATTAGATTTCAAAGATAGTTTAAAAAGTGTACTTTTGCATACATTCTTAAAAAAGCAAATAATGAACTTTGAGTTGTCAGAAGAGCATAAGATGATCAGGGATGCGGCAAGGGACTTTGCGCAAACTGAATTATTGCCTGGAGTCATTGAGAGAGATGAAACTCAAACATTTCCAAAAGAACAGATTAAAAAACTAGGAGAACTAGGGTTTCTAGGAATGATGGTGAATCCAGAATATGGTGGAGCTGGAATGGATGCTATTTCTTATGTTTTAGCAATGGAAGAAATCTCAAAAGTGGATGCTTCTTGTTCAGTTGTAATGTCAGTAAATAACTCATTAGTATGTTGGGGGCTAGAGACTTTTGGCACTAAAGAACAAAAAGAAAAATATTTAAAGCCGCTAGCAGTTGGAGAAATGATTGGCGCATTCTGTTTGTCAGAACCGGAAGCTGGTTCGGATGCAACTTCACAGCAAACAATTGCAGTTGATAAAGGAGACTATTATTTGTTAAATGGAACAAAGAATTGGATTACAAATGGAGGCACCGCAAGTATTTATTTGGTAATTGCACAAACAGATGTAGAAAAAGGACACAAAGGAATTAATGCTTTTATTGTAGAGAAAGGTATGGAAGGATTTGTTGTAGGTCTAAAAGAAAATAAACTAGGAATTAGAGGTTCGGATACACATTCTTTAATGTTTACTGATGTAAAGGTCCCAAAAGAAAATAGAATAGGTGAAGATGGTTTTGGCTTTACCTTTGCTATGAAAACACTATCAGGCGGCAGGATTGGCATTGCTGCGCAAGCCTTAGGGATAGCGTCTGGAGCATATGAGTTAGCATTAAAGTATTCTAGAGAGAGAAAAGCTTTCGGAAAAGAAATCTCAAAGCATCAAGCAATTGCATTCAAATTAGCAGACATGGCTACTGAAATTGATGCGGCACGATTACTGTGTTTAAAGTCAGCTTGGTTAAAGGATAATGGAAAAAATTATGATAAAGCAAGTGCTATGGCTAAAGTTTTTGCTTCTGAAGTTGCTATGAAGACAACAGTTGAAGCTGTACAAGTTCATGGAGGTTATGGTTTTGTAAAAGAATATCATGTTGAGCGTTTAATGCGTGATGCAAAGATTACTCAGATTTATGAAGGGACATCAGAGATTCAAAGAATTGTAATCTCTCGTTCTATTTTAAAATAAAAATTATGAAAAAGAAATTATTATTATTTTTCTCAATCTTACTTGCTGTTACTATTAGCGCACAAATTGATGTTGAGAAATCAAAAATTAATCCTGGATATTTGAATTTTTTACCTTCAAATGCAAATCCTAAAGATTTAAGGGCGTCTGACATTCCATCAGAGCAGGTACTTCGAAAGATGGGTCTTTCTGAATCTGAAATTACAGAGGCAATGAACTATAAGTATGGCAGAGGGGAATATGCAAAAGGAGATAGAGATACGATTGACTCTAGTTCCAATCTGTCTAGGTTTTATTTAGTTTTTGGTGACACTTTGGTAGAAGATACGGCTACATATCCTAGAGCAAGAATTTATGGTCAAGATGTTTTTAGAAATAATAAGTTGTCTTTTTATCAGAAAGCGTTAGATGCAAAAGCTCCTGAGAATTATAAAGTAGGGAGTGGGGATGAAATTTCAATTTCTGTTTGGGGTTATTCTGAATTTTCTGAAACACTCTTAGTAGATGATAGAGGTTATATTAACCCAAGTTCTTATGGGAGAATTTATGTAAAGGGGTTAACTTTTGGGAAGATGCGTTCACTCTTGAAGAGTAGATTTTCTTCTTTTTTGGATATGCAAAATTCTGAGATAGATGTTACACTTGCTTATTCAAGAGTGATTACTGTAAATATTGTTGGAGAGGTTTATCATCCAGGATCATATTCAATACCAGCAATAAATACAGCATTTAATGCATTGATAGCAGCTAAAGGACCAAATCAGTTAGGAACCGTTAGAAACATTTATCTTAAAAGAAATGGAGAGACTGTTGATTCATTAGATGTCTATCAGTTCTTATTTAATCCTTTACGCTCTCAAGATATTTATATGCAAGATGGTGATTATTTGTTTGTTCCTCCAGCAAGGCATATTGTTGAAGTGAGTGGTGGAGTAAATCGTCCTTATACTTATGAGGCTAAATCAGGAGAATCAGTTGCTGAGATTATTAATTATGCAGGTGGTTTTACTACTAATGCTTTCACGGATGTCGTTACTATGAAAAGAATAGATTATAATTCAATAAGGGTAAATGACGTACATCAAGACCATACTAACTCTACTACTGTTCAAAATGGAGATCAGATTATAGTGAATGTAATTTCTAATAGATTATCAAATGTAGTTTCAGTGAAAGGGAGTATTGGGGTGGAAGGTGATTATGAGTTTATAAGAGGAGAAACACTTTTTTCCTTGCTTAAAAGAGCTAAATGTATTGATGAGAAAACATTTTTGGACAAAGTATATATTATTAGATTAAATGAGGATAGAACAAAATCCCATATTGCCGTAGATTTAGGAGAGATTATTAATGATCAGCAGCATGAGGATAATATATTGATGCAGGAATATGATATTGTACGTGTGCTTTCTATTAATGATTTTGATGATGAGTTCTTTGTTTCTGTATTTGGAGCAGTCAGGGCTTCAGGCGAATTTGAGTTTGGAGTTGGGATGAATTTGCAAGATTTACTTTTACAAGCAGGAGGAATTACTCAGCAAGCAGAAGGTAGTAAGATAGAAGTGAGTAGAATTATGGACTATGATATTTCTTCAAATAAATTAAAACCAAGAAGAGCAATTGTCAAGAATATAAAAATTGGAGAGGAATTAATATTGAGCTCTGAAGCTCAAGAATTTATTTTACAACCATTTGATCAGGTTTTTGTTAGAGATAATCCTGATTATGAGGAGCCTGTCAATATTGTATTAGCGGGGGAAGTAAAATATCCAGGAACTTACTCTTTACTTTCAAAGGACGAGAAGATTTCATCAGTAATTAAGAGAGCGGGGGGGTTAACTAATTATGCTTATATGGATGGAGCTAAGATGTTCAGAAAATTTGAGGTAGAGAAGACAGATGAAAATGATTTAAATATCCCAGATGTTTTATTAGATTCAATCTTAATTAATGCGGAGTTGTCAAATATTTATAATAAAGAGTTGTTAAATAGAGAACAGTTAAAAGCAAAGGACTTTAGTTATGACAGTTTAATGTATGATGCAGTATATTTTGATTTGGAAAAGGCAATATCTAAAAGCAGATCTAAACATAATTTAGTTTTATTAGAGGGAGATAGTATAATTATCCCAAAAAGCTTAGATGTTGTGCAGGTTACAGGTGATTTGCATAATATAGATGGGAGCTCAATTAGCGCTCCTTTCTTTGGGAAAAGAGCTGATTATTATGTTCGGAATTTTGCAGGAGGGTACGCTAAATATAATAAGAAATCAAGTACTGTTGTTGTACATGCTAATGGAGTAACAAAGAAATCATTAAATTTAGGATTATTCACGATTTCCCCAAAAGTAAAACCTGGCACAACAATTAGGGTTATAAGTGAGCACAAAGTAAAGCGTAAGAAAAAGGAAGATATTGATTATAATAAGCACATTGAAAGTGTAATAACAAAAATTACAGCTGTTATGTCTTTATGGTTATTAATAGATAGAGTAAATAATTCCTTTTAATGCAACGATACGATGATGAAATACAGTTAAAGGATATTCTGATTAAGTTCTCAGAGTATAAAGCATTCTTGCTCAAAAAAAAGTTCTTAATCTTTATTTCCTCATTCTTGTTTTGTATAGTTGGAGTTATTTTCGCTATTTTTTCAGATACAAAATATAATGCTGAACTCACTTTTGTTGTTGAAGAAGATGCAGGAGCTTCAGCAGGGGCTATGTCAAGCATTGCTAATCTTGTTGGATTTGATCTTGGTGGTGTGCAGAGTAGTACATTTAGCCAAAATAATATAATCGAGTTATTAAAATCAAGAGGTGTTATTGTTAGTGCTTTAGTACAGGATGCAAAAATTAATGGTGAAACGGATTGCCTCATAGAACATTATATTGAGATTAATAATATTAAAGAAAAAGAAGATTGGGATGATTATGATTTTTTAAGAGGAATCTCATTCTGTGATAATAATGGGTATATTTATGACAGTATTAGTGGGGTTATTTGGGAAGAGCTTATTGAAGATGATTTGACTGTTGAGTTACGCTCTGATGAGTCTAATATTATTACACTCTCTTATACATCTCTAAATCAGGATTTTGCTAGAGAGTTTGTTAAGAGATTGATTGATCAAATGATAAAGATGTATATTATACATGAGACATCACAAGCAAATAACACTTTAGATTTTTATCAAGATAGGGCAGACTCTGTATTTGCAGAATTGGAAATTGCGGAACAAGAATTCGCAAGAGTACAGGATATAAATCGGAGGATCATAAAAGCAACAGGTCGATTAAAAGAATTACAGTTAATGAGAAGGGTTGAGGTGCTTAATACTATGTATTTAGAGATTGTAAAAAACCTGGAACTTTCTAAAATAGCACTCTTAAATAAAACACCTATAATTAATATTATAGATGAGCCTATTCTTCCTTTAGAAGAAGATAAGACATCAATATTCTTAGGAGGTTTTCTGGGAGGTTTATTAGGTGCTTTTTTCTCTTTATGTTATTTTGTTGTCAAGAAATTATTTAGGGATACTCTTAAAGAGAACTCACCAAATTCTCTAAGCCAATCCCTCTAGAACCTTTTAGTAATATTGTTTTGTTGTTTATTGGATACTTCTTAATGAATATCTTTAGATCAGCTAGGTTCTTGAATGCTTTATTATTCAGTTTGCTAAATGCCTCTCCAACAAATAGAGCTTCTAGTTCTAGTTTCTGACAAGTTTTGATAATCTTAGCATGTTCTTTATCCGAAAAATCACCCATTTCAAGCATATCTCCTAGTATGCAGAGCTTGTTTTGATAATCTTGCTTTGCAAAGGAATCTAGCATAGCTTCCATACTTGATGGATTAGCATTATAGGCATCCATTATTATAATATTATTATCCGTTTTTGTCATTTCTGATCTGTTGTTTTTGGGGATATAGTATTCAATAGCAGATTTTATATTTTTCTTAGATATATTAAAATAATTACCAATGCATATTGCTAATGAGATATTGTAAAATTGATATTCTCCGATTAATCTACTTTTAATAACTTCTTGGTCCCATAATACGTTTAAAAACGGAGTATTACTAATTATTGAAGTGTCTAGCTTACTAGATATGCCATACGTAGTTGTTTTGATGTTCTTTGATAGATTAACTAATATCTTATCATCAGTATTTACAAATAAAGACCCATTACTTTTTTTGATAAAATTATATAGTTCGTTTTTTGTATCAATAACACCTTGCAGATTTTTAAATCCTTGCAGGTGAGCTGATCCTATATTAGTAATTGTTCCATGTGTTGGTTCTGCTATATCACAGAGAAATTTAATCTCTTTTTTATGATTTGCTCCCATTTCAATAATTGCGATTTCATGCTTATTAGTTATCTCTAAGACACTTAATGGAACCCCTATGTGATTATTTAGATTTCCTTTCGTGGCATAACAATTTAGTGATGATTGCAATACAGAATAGATTAGTTCTTTTGATGTTGTTTTAGCATTTGACCCTGTAATACCTAAGACAGGTATTGATAGTTTTCTTCTATGGTGTTTTGCTAAATCTTGTAGCGTTTTTAAGACGTCATCTACAAGAATAAATTTGTTGTTGTCAAGATATTCTTTCTCTTCAATTATTGCGAAGCTACAACCCTCCCGGATTGCTTTGGCTGCAAACTTATTTCCATTAAAGCTTTTCCCTTTTAATGCAAAAAACAGACTTCCTTTTTTAATTTTTCTTGTGTCAGTGCAAATTATAGGGTTGCTTCTATAAATCTTATAAAGTTCTGAAATTTCCATAAGTCAATATAAAACAAAACCCCATGATTAGTGGGGTCTTGAATAAGTTATTACTTGATGATTATTTTCTTATCTTACTATAATCAGTCCCTCTTCTTTGGTTATCTCTTGCTCTACTTGTTGGAGCGCCTAGCCTATCCATGGCACATCTAAAACCAATTGCATCAGTTGATTGGTCTTGATCTAGATATCTCCTTGTTCCAGGGTTGAGCCAATAAGCTCTGTCTTTCCATGAGCCTCCTTTAAAGACTCTTGTTCTGTCAGTTATTAAAGAAGACTCTCCATAGGCGTACATCTCATTACTATTTCCTTCATGAGCATCATCTTTATACATGCTAGCTGAGGTATTCCATTTATCAATCTTAACTTTTGCCGTATCAGCCTCTTCGGTTTCATTAAGAAAGTTATTCCAATCAATTCCCATTTGAGATTCGATATCTCCATTTAGATAATTTATGTTGTCAGCTTTCTTATAATTTCTTCTATATG
>MDSV01159094.1_pt1 | contig 14556 bp, 12 predicted proteins | sample 810851 | NCBI WGS metagenome assembly MDSV01 (sample SAMN05326640, study PRJNA326480) | marine metagenome | isolation source: seawater | place: Atlantic Ocean: North East | collected 2012 | reverse complement strand
CACCTGGCCCCATAGACAATCGAATGATGAATGATCTAGCCGCGGCGATGAACCCAGAGGACCCAAGTATAGTAAGAGCCGCTTTTGAGCAGAATATTCCAATGCTTCGTTGGGGTAAAAATGAGGAAGTCGCAAATCTGGTTGCTTTTCTTGCTTCTGATGAAGCCACTTTCTGTACTGGCGGTATATATATGGCAGATGGCGGCATGACAGCCACACTTTAGGCTAGATAATTTTTGATTGGTTAATTGATTTTGTGGATCAGCATAAAAAGCTATTAATTCAAAACTTATAAAATAGGCATTGATAAGTACCTGGTACAGTGTCGCGGAAACTATTCCCACTCAACAGTAAGGATTTCTGAAACGTTTACGCTACTTGGCTTTGAGGATATCTGAAACAGAGTGTGTTGTGGCTGTGTTGTAAACAAGTTATTTTCAATTTGCTCCCCTCCATCATTATCAGTAACTTACTATGCTCTAACTACACAGTGTGTAGTGAATTACTTGCCTTTTCTAAGGTAATTGCAACCTTTTCTAAATAATGAAGGTATATACTTTAAAATAAGGAGATATTTATGGAATCAATAGCAATTATAGAAACTTTAATACCCTTATTTGAGAATTTTTTCCTGATATTTGCTGTTTTTACAATGCCAGTTCTTATCGTTTTGATTATCTCTTACTTTGAAAATAGAACTACGGAACAATTTCATTCAACATTGCAAGAATTAATTAAAAGTGGACAAGAAGTTTCCTCGGAATTATTGCAGAGTATTCCGGGTTATAAAAAGCAAAATGTAAAAAGGGATGATATTCGTACTGGAACCATAACCATAGGAGCAGGCTTCGGGATAGGTATATTTGGACAATTTGGTGTTGCAGAGACCTCGCTTGTCGCAATTGGGCTAATGGTTTTATCTACTGGTTTTGCATATCTTGCCTATGGTATTTACGACAAAGGTAAGAAAATTAATGACGTTTCTTAATGGAGTCAGATGAAGAGCTAGTTAGAAGAACTCTCTCTGAAGGAAGCCATCATTTTGGGGTTTTAATACAAAGATATGCTGATTATTTATTTGGATTGGGCATGCGCTTAACTTCAGGCAATAAAGAGCTTGCCGAAGATATCTCTCAACAAGCTTTTATGAGGTCTTTTACGTATCTTAAAAGTTTTAATTCACAGAAGAAGTTTAAACACTGGCTTACCGGTATCGCAGTAAATTGTTATAAGGATTTGATTCAAAAAGAGAGTCAATACTTATCTCTAAACATAAAAGATGAACCAAATTACACGCCACATCTTGAAGGCAATACAGATTTCTTCAATCTCATTAAACCCCTCAATGAAGATGAAAAGGTTCTATTCACACTAAAGTATGTCTACGAGTACCAAGTTAATGAAATAGCGGATTTATTAAACCAAAAATTAGGCACAGTAAAATCCAAGCTAAGTCGAGCTGTGGAGAAATTAACATGAACCAATTAGAAACTATCCTAGAAAAAGAAAAGAGAACTTCTTATCCTCAAAGAAAGAAAGAATTATTTCGCTTTTATATAATTACCCTAATCAATCAAGAACAGGCATCTAGGAAATTTAAAAGAAAGCTGTGGATTTGGCTCTTGTTAATTACGGCTGGCTTATTCCTCTTACTCTCTCCGATAAGCGAAATGATGAACTATTTGATTCTCAATTTAAAGAATATAGATACAGTCGACATTTTTATAATGGCAGCGGTTAGTTATGGGTTCTTATTTGTTCTGATGGTATTACTCAAAAAAAGAATCGCCATTTTGAGCTAAATCTTGTTAAGAGAGGGGTTCAATTCCAAGTGACTTATGACAGGTAATAGTCACCTTAGTGTGCAGTAATCTGTGTAGTTCGCATTTCACAAACTCAATAATATCAATAAACTGCAAAATTAGATTTAGAAAATTGAAGCCCTGAAACCCAGTTTTTATGAGGGTTTCAGAGCCTCCCTTTATTCCAGGTCAATATTAGCCGTGAGAATACATAGTATGAATTTACCCCTGCAAACCCTTATAAACACAGGGGTTTTTTCTAAGCTGCACATTAACTAGGCATAAAAAAAGGGCCACTTAGGTGACCCTTTCTAATGGAAGGTAACCTTAGTTTTGGGCCGCTGCTTCTGCAGCCATATTTTCCTCAGCCCGGTGTCCAGAAAGAATGTAAGTCATTCCATAATTACCTTCGTGGCAAGCATACTCGTAGATTTTATCGGGTGTTTTATCAAAGATAATTTCTCTGGTATACGGAGCCGTGTAATTGCCTGGGTCTTTAGATGTAAGTTGATACTGTAAAGCATTGTCGCCAACTCGCGTAAGTCTCTCAACGTTGACCTTTTCAACTGTACGAGGGCTAGTACTGCTTCTTTCTGAATAGTTAGTAGTTTCTACGACCAGAGTGTCTCCTTCCCACCAACCTCTGGAATCGCCGTGCCAAAGTTTTACATTAGCATCGACATGAGGGTTGTCTATTAAAGGAACGATACGAACGTCATGAGCCATCTCTTGGATAATCGCTACAGTTTGTTTGGTTTGGACAATCTGCCAATAGCTGTTGTAACCAGCGGATAGCCGCGGCGCACCAAAAGAAACGCAACGCTCACCTAAAGGACGATCTTCCCAAGTATCTGCCGGATGTAAACGACGATGCTCTGCTAAGTCTCTAGCGGCAGCGATCGCTTCTTCAGTTCTAGGAGGAAATTGGCCATTGGGCGGATCGATAATTTGAGAAGTACGACGATGTATAGTTCGAGCCGCCATCCACTGTGAATCATAATTGCCAGTCGTTGGGTCATAGGAGGTAATTTCATTAGCAAAGATAGCCTGGAGTACGCCTTCGCCGAAGAGCGCATCTTCCCCCGCGCTTTCAATCTCAGTAAGGCGAGTCTGCAAAAAATTAACATCTTCGTCAGTCAAATATTCTTTATCTCCGAAGACCTCCGGTCTTTCAACAGGAGTGATGGTATTGTTCTCCCAAACGCCCTGTAAATCGGGATGCCCGTCGATAGTTCGCGGCATAGAATAGTTACTTGAATCTTGGGCGAAGGCTGCTACTGCTAGTATGGATGTGACAATAAAGGCGCTGCAAATTTTGACTGTATTTTTCATGAAGCGTTACCTTTTTGATAGAAATTGTATTGATCGACTTGTAGACACAATGCTCAACTAAAAGTCTACGTTAATCAAGATATCAAAAGCTTCTTTTCATACAATTCCGATTCATTTCAATCATTTCGTCTATTCTATCAATTCGCTGGGTTTACATTTATTTTTGCTTCCGCTCGTTGTGTAATACACTGTTGATCCTCGATTTTTACCGATGAATTTATTTATTAATAAAAACAAAGGCTTAGTTTTCATGAATATACTTATTAAGCGGGTTTTATCCAACCTTGGTGCAGTAATTTTCTTCATATTTGCCAATTCGGCATTAGCCGCCGACACATGGCCGACGGAACCTCCGGCAGAGGCACCAGCAGATTGGGGACCAGTTTCCGCAAATTTTGAGGAAATAGATTATCCATTTACTGTCAATTTTCTGAAATTACGTCGCTTCGAGCAGGATATGAACATGGCCTATATGGACGTACCACCTTCCGGTCCGGCCAATGGTCAAACCATTTTTTGGCAGCACGGCATGAATTTCTATTCTGAAGCCTATACGCCAACAATTGAAGCTTTGACCTCAGAAGGATTTAGGGTTGTCGCTGTGGATCGAATTGGATACGGCAAATCCTCTAAGCCCGTAATTCCTTACAATTTCAACTTTGTTGCTGCCAATATGAAAGCATTATTGGACGAGCTTGGTATAGACGAAGTTGCCATAGTAGGTCATTCAATGGGTGGCATGGTAGTAAGCCGCTTTGCGATGCTTTACCCAGATATGACAAGTCATGTCGTAATGGTTAATCAAATTGGTTTAACAGATCAACGGCAGGGAAGACCCTGGAATGATCCTTACGGTGCTGAACTTGCTCCTGCCTCTTATCGAGGCATTCTGGCTGGACATAGACGCTATTTTCCCGAAGATTGGCCGCCAGCCCATTTAGAGTTTGTGCGGCGGCAGTATGGTCAAACGCTAAGTGGGGAATGGCCGCGCCTAACAATGGTTCGTCGGCTACAGGGGGGTATGCTCTACAACGATCCAGTGGTCTATGACTGGCAACATATCGAATCAAAAGCTTTGGTTCTTGGAGGGGAAGAAGACGGATTGGTCGCTGATTTTCCAACCCTTGCTCATAATGTAGCAGACCAACTACAAAATTCAGCTATCCTTCTTTATCCGGGTATTGGCCATGCGCCTCAGATTGAAATTCCTGATCAGTTTCATACGGACTTAGTCCGATTTTTAACTTCTGATCCTGATGAGCCGGCCAGTGAATGGAAGTAGTTCTAATAGCTTTCTAAGAATAAACAACCTCTTAAGAGGATGAGAAAATGAATTTTAAGTACTGCCTATCGATTTTTAAGGTTGGATTGGGCGTTAGCGTGATGGCTTTCTGCACTACATTGCATGCTCAAGTAACCCTAGGTACAGAAAATGGAGAATGGCGTTATATCGGGGGGACTATCGGTCACGCTCGATACTCGCCGCTGGATCAGATCAATGCTTCAAACTTTAATGAGTTAGAACAAGCTTGGATTTGGAGAACTGATAACTATGGTCCCAACGTTGATTATTTTTCGCGTTCAACTCCAATTTATGTGGACGGTATTTTATATACGGTCGCGTCTCCAAGACGTCAGGTAATTGCAATGGATCCCGCTACAGGGGAAACATTGTGGACATTTAGAGAGCCTGAAACTATTCGGCATCAACGATCTCCGCGTCAAGCATATGGCAAGGGAGTTACTTACGGTGAGATCGATGGGCGAGGTATTATTTATATTACGACCCCTGGATTCTTTTTGTGGGCGTTAGATGCAAAAACGGGTAGACCTCTAGAGAATTGGGGCGGTGCTTTTCCAGTGGGTGGCTTTCCGGAGACGGGTGTAATAGACCTCATTCCCTATTTGGTTGATGACTGGGGGCCTTGGCAAGATTATTTAGTTGCAGGGGGTGAGTATGATCCTGATTACGGGATCCCGCGCGAGTTAGGTATGGTTACCGCTTCAGCCCCTCCGATTATAGTTAATGGTGTGCTTGTTGCCTTGGTTGGGCATCAACCTAGTTATGGACAAACCCGCATAGAGAATGTCCCCGGGGATATCATGGGATTTGATATGTCGACTGGGGAGAGGCTCTGGAAGTTTCATGTTGTTCCACGTCCAGGTGAAGTTGGTCATGAGACATGGCACAACGATGCCTGGCGTTTTTCTGGTGATATGTCTACGTGGGCACCTGCATCTGCCGACCCAGAATTGGGGTTAGTGTACTTGGTTACGAATGCCTCGACGGTCCAGTCTTATGCGGGGCATCGACCGGGAGATAATTTATTTGGTGGCAGTTTACTGGCCATCGACGTTGAAACCGGTGAACGACGTTGGCATTTCCAGATTCATCGCAGCGATCAATGGAACTATGATTTACCAACGCCCCCGCTTCTTATGGACCTGACTGTAGATGGCCAGCAGATACCGGCGGCAGTTCAGAATACAAAACAGGGATTAGTATTCGCCTTTAATCGAGAAACGGGTGAACCCATTTGGCCAATAGAAGATAGACCGGTTATTCAAACCGAGGTGCCGGGTAATTACACGGCAGCAACCCAACCCTATCCAACCTGGCCAGAACCGGTTGATCGTATTACTTTTGACGGAATAACAGATGAATTTGTGGTTGATTTCACGCCGGAGTTAAAGGAACAGGCTTTAACAATCCTTAATGGATACAGGGTGGGAGGATTATACGTCCCTGCTTTGCCGAACACCTATGAAGGTGAGTATGTCAATAATGTGGGTTGTCTAGGGGGTGGTAACATTATTAATCATCCACCTGCAGCGGATCCAACGAATGGGATGATGTTCAATTCCCATCGGCGTAACTGTTTTGCTCCAGGATTTATGAGGCCAACCAACGGAGTCGATCGAGATAATCCTAATTACCCAGAACCTGGTGCCGGGGGTGCAACGCCAAACAGCACGCCAACTACTGGCGTGACACCGGTTGGCTGGCTGCCTGGAGGTGGAGGTGGTCTTCCGACCATTGATGGCCTTCCCATATATAAACGTATGAATAACCAACTGACTGCGTACCAGATGAATTCTGGGGAAAAGGCCTGGTCACTGCCCGTAGGGCAAACACCGGCCGAGTATGAGAACCATCCCTTATTACAAAATATAGAGGTTCCAAATGTGGGCGGGTCAGGTTGGTCTGTCCAGATGGTTTCTGGTGATTTGTTAGTGCAAACCAGAGCGTTGAGTGAAGGTATGGCGCAAATAGAGCCAGATGCCCCGCTTACTCTTAATGCGCGCGATAAAATGACAGGGGAGATTGTGGGGTCGGTACCTATGCCCGCTCCAGGTCAGTACGGGATGATGACTTATATGCACAGAGGGAAACAATATATTGTGGTCCAGATTGGTAGCTCAAGAACAGATTATCCTGGTGCGCTCGTTGCTTATCGTCTGCCAAACTAAATAATTATTTATAAAAAAGGCGAGTCGTGCACTCGCCTTCTTGTATAACTTCGCCGTAGACTAACGAGGAATATAAGGTCTTCTGACAATGTGCTCTGGATTTGCATCTGACCGTGGCTCTAGTTTTTGAGGTCGGCCAGCTTGATTGTCTGTACCATATAGATTCCCATCCTCGTCAACAGATAGAGAGTGCATTTCAATCCAAAAATCTGGCCCTTCAGTAGGGAGGGGCCATGTGTACTCTCTAGAGCCGTCTAGATTAAATTGCACAATTTTAGGAGGGTTCAAGTCTGTTACCCAGGCACTAGTTTCTCCAACAGTAATATCTAATGGCATGCCTAGATCACCCCATGTCGACACATACTCGTACGTAGGATAGTTTTCAGAGTTCCTACGAGCGATCTGTTGAAATACCTTTACATTGCGATGGTCTCTATCCAGCGCATAAAGATGTTCGTCAGGACCCATAGCTAAACTATGAACACTGGCAAATTGATCAATTTCGTCACCTGCTTCGCCAAATTCAGAATGATAGCTGCCATCAGGATTGCGAACCACAATACGCTTATTATCGCCTAGACCATCTGCAATTAAGAATTTTCCATCTGGAAGAAAAGCAACATCTTGAGGTTGGTGATAATGACTTTCATCATTGCCAGCAACATTTTTCTCTCCTAGAGTCATTAATAGCTGTTCGCCATCATTTGAGAAAACGTAAATAATGTGTCCAGTTTCATCAATAACCCAAACTCGTTTTTCATCATCATAAGGGCTTTGGCGAATACGATGTGGGCCGGGCCCATCGGTGCCCACAAACAAATGGTCCCACTGGTCCCACACTTCCAAGACATTGCCATCACTATCAATAATATAGATGCAGTTGCGCCAGATTCGACCACGTCCCCTTAATACATTCCAACCTAAAGAACCTGCAAAAGTAGTGTATTCATTGGGAAGAGGGTCAGGTAGTTCAGTTTCACCACGTTGTAGAAAGAAAATTCTATCTTTGGATTCTACCAACACCCCAGAATTGCCGCCCCACGTAAATCCGTCCTGAGCAAAGGGCTGCATCCAGGATTCTGTAGTGAAGTTGTAGGGGCTCGGGCCAATTACACCGGTGTCTTGTGCATTGACGGTACTCATTAATATCAAAAATAGCAGTGCGGCAGCGCGTACTTTTAAATGAATCATTTTCGTTTCTCCACCGAAAGTCTCAGGTGATATTTGTTTACGTTGGAAGAATCTAGCAAATCAAACTGTTGAATAGAAGAAATAATTACCCAAGAGATTGAGTTAACACAAAATATTACAGAGTTTGACCTTTGAAAGTTTGTATCTTTTTGTCAAAAACTTCGGATTTTAGGGTAACGGCATCTCATCGCTATCTTCTGCTCTAGCGCGTGTAAAAGCTAGATTTGGTGTTTGGCTTCTAACTTGTTCGATCCAGAAAACTCCGTCATAAGGGTAGCTGTTTCCTCGCGTCCCAACAAAATCCATATCACCATCACCATCTATGTCACGAGCGATGAATTTATCAAACATACCTCTTTTTCGGCGTGATATATCATGGCGGACCCAGGTCTCCTTAGCGTTCCCAGGATTTTCAAACCATCCGATTCGACCCAGTGCATCATTGACATCTACATCACCGTCTCCAGTTCGAGGACCACGGCTGTAGCTGCCAACAATAAAGTCTATATCGCCATCTTGGTCTATGTCGGCGTGTTCCATGCCTGTGATACTGTCAGGTTCAAACGTTCCAATTTGATATGCATTCCAGGCATCGTCTATGTTTTCAGGTTGCTCAATCCATGAAAATCCTTGGTCACTGGCCCCAATAATATCCAAGCGCCCGTCTCGGTTTAGATCGACATACTCAAGATTAAAACCTGCCATTCGGGCGCCGTTAATTCCAATGGCGTGCTCGCGAAAATTTAGATTGCCTACCCCAAGGTTCTCAAAGAAAGCAAGCCTATTCTCTCCTCTGGTTCCTATTACGATATCGAGATTACCGTCATTATTAAGGTCAATGGGTTCGGCGTTTTGGGGGATACTGTAGTGACCTAATTCTGTTCTAGTCCAGCTGTCGCCCTTCAGAGGGTCGCCGTCCAAGGAAAATAATTCTACCGGTGTTGATCTTGCATAGTCACTTGGACCAGGTCGTTGCGCGCCCTTATTAGGCGCAGTGAGTTCTGCGACACCATCACCGTCAAAATCTCCTGCAAATACCCTAATATAAGAACCTCGTCCTTGAGTCATTGGTAGAATGAGTCGCTGCCATTCAGCCTCGCGGGCACTACTGCCTGGATTTTGTAAATAGATTAAGTGAGAGAGTTCTGCGGCGACGACTACATCGGGATATCCGTCAAGATTAATATCGACGACGACTACATCTTCCGGAGCAGGGGAGTCCTCTGCCTCTGCTATAGTGATGTTAGTCCAGCTATCTGGGTTCGCAGAGGCGAAAGCAATTCTTACATGCCCAGCGGGTGGAGGTATAAAATTGGGCAATTCCGCGGTTGAATCGTACTCGGCATCGGATTCATGCACGGATACAACATCTTCGAACCCATCTAAATCGATATCAGCCATAACCAGACCATCACTACCTGAAAGTGGAAGACCGGCACTTATTGACTCATCGATTAGGTGTTCTTTCCAGCTAATATAAGATCCATCTGCAGAGCGTGCATTGCTTAGCTTCTCTCCTACTGGAAGCTGCGCGCTTAAAATCGAACTGGGAAGTAAAAACGCAATAAATATTATAATTTTCTTTTCTTTTGTTTTATTCATCGTATCTCTGTTGGCGGGTAGTGGAGGTGCCCTAGGGAATGGTACCAATCGATACAGCAATACAGAAGATGATTTGTGGATAATCTCACTAAAACCAAGGAAGTGCGAGGTCGACACAGAGCCACCAAGAAGATAGCATTTATTTCTTGGCACAAGTTTGATTGCTAAAAATTGTCTCCTATATGTTCTGAGGTGTCCTAAATGACTATTAAGGCTATTTGTCGAAGATTATGGCTACTGGTTTTGTCGTTTTATTTGTTCGGCCTTTATTCAATTGCAAATGCTGCAGACTCCAATCATGGATTGCAACTTACCGCACTGGATCACTATGTAAACCAGCCGGATTCTAATTATGCCTATCAGGTTATAAACACCGTCGAAGGCGATGGGCACAAAACCTTTATATTAGAAATGACCTCGCAACAATGGTTAACGGAGCGAGAAGTTAATTTGCCAATTTGGGAACACTTTATGGTGGTAGTCATTCCCGACGAAGTGCTAAGCGATATTGGTTTTTTGACAATTACCGGCGGGAGTAAAACTAACAGCGCGCCCACTGAGCCTCAACAAAGCGATGTTAAACGGGCACTTGAAACAGGCACTGTTGTTAGCACCTTATATATGGTGCCGAATCAGCCATTAGTTTTTTTGGATGATGAAGGTCGTCAACGAACTGAAGACGCTATTATCGCCTATACCTGGGATAAATATCTCAGAACGGGAGATGAGAAATGGCCTCTAAGGTTACCTATGACGAAAGCAGCTGTTAGAGCTATGGATACCGTAACTGATTTGATGATGAGTGATCAGGGTGGTGGTATTGAGGTTGATCAGTTTGTTGTAGCGGGAGGCTCTAAGCGTGGCTGGACGACATGGACGACGGCAATAGTAGACGAACGTGTTGTGGCAATTATGCCAATCGTAATCGACATGCTGAATGTCAGCGAATCCTTTAAGCATCATTTCTCAGTTTATGGTTCTTATTCCCTGGCAGTGATTGATTATGTAACCAGTGGAAATGTTAACTGGCTTGGAACGCCAGAGTGGGATTCTCTCATGAAAATCGTGGAGCCCTATGAATATCGAGACCGGTTGGAATTACCAAAATTTTTGTTAAATTCCACCGGAGATGAATTTTTCCTACCGGATTCCTCGCAATTTTATTGGGATGATTTGGTTGGAGAAAAGCATGTTCGTTATGTTCCAAATTCAAACCATGGAATGGACGGAACTGATATTTTCGACAGCGTTGACGCTTGGTATCACGCGATTGTGCATAATGAGCGAATGCCTAGATATTCTTGGGATTTATCGGACGATGGAACCATTACTGTGTTTTCTCTCGATGAGCCTATAGAGGTATTGCTGTGGCAGGCTCATAATCCCGACAGCAGAAATTTTACCCAAGCTGTAATCGGTAGAGCCTACACAAGCTCGCCACTGGAAGAAATTGAATCTGGCGTTTATCAGGTTAAGCTTGATCCTCCGGAAAAGGGTTATACTGCTTACTACGTAGAAATGCATTACCCGAGTGGTATCGGCGCTCCCTTTAAGTTTTCCTCCGGAGTTAAAGTCGTACCGGATGTTACGGAATACCAATGGGAATTTCTGCCTGATAGTGCTCGGAGAAATTGAGTATTTATCCGCCGCAAACCCTGACCTGATTCACAAAATTCCGAAACTAAAGTAACTAGTTTTTTGCATGAATTACTTACTTGAACCTTAATATTGGGTTAGGCATTTTTTATGAATATTTCCGCCAGGGTGCTAAACAGATCATCATGCAACACGCATGTCCTAATTAGGATATGACTCACTGCCCTGAATAATGTGTAAAATTTCGGTAGGAGTCATGTACGCGCCTCCGCCTTCTTCAGGAACAGCTGATGCTTCCTGGCCAGGCGCTAAACGTCGGCGAACAAAAAGTGCATGATCATATCTTTGCCAACCTAGCCCATGGGAGATAAGTCTTCGGTCGGTAGCTCGTTCGAAGTTAATTCGGCAATCACTAAACTGACAGATCGCGTCTGCAGCGATACCAAAAAAAGAACGATCAAGGTAATAAACCGTATGTGAAAGTTCATGCCCAATAATCCCTACCTGAGCGTTAAAGGGTTGATTTTTTAGCAGCAGAGCATCTCGGGGACCATCAATATTAGAATCAATAACTACTAAATAAGTGCGGTTTTTCGCTGAGCGTAAAAGCGATGGCCAGTGAGGTCTTGAAGAGAGGGGAATGCCTACATCGTCGATAATAAACTTAATGCGAACTGATTTAAGTTCTGGGTAGTGGCTCAGGGCTAAGAGCGCCTGCAACTCATAACCTGGTGGGAGCTCTTTGTTTTCTCCAAATTCAGAGATCAACTGACTAAAACGATTTATCTCTTCTGTTTCGATATATTTCCTTACTGCCGAAATTTCTGTGGCCTCTCCGTCTACACTGAGAATAAGCAATATTAAAGGAGCTAACCAAAATAACTTGAGGCGATTATTGTTAGAAGGGTTTTGCATATTATTACTGTATAGCAAGAAAATTTTAGAGACAAATGCTGTGTTGCTTAGATCGGCACTAAATAAGAATAGAAAACTAACAGCTAACGAAATTGAGTTTCTTCAAAGTATGCGTTTGCTCCAAATTCTGTAAATTTAATCTGTGCGGATCAGATTTCCATTCCCTTTGTAATCTATTATTATACAGCTATGAGACTCGACGGTACTTTGCTTTTGGCTTTCCTCCTTGCAGGAGTCATTAGCACGCCAGTATATACACAAGAAAAATCTTTTGAGGATTGGATCGAAGAGCTACGTATTGAAGCGAGTTCTTTGGGAATTAGTGAATCGACTTTAGTTGCCCTTGATGATTTAGAAGCGCCACTGGAAAGAGTTCTTGAGCTCGATAATAGTCAGCCTGAATTCGTCCAGACCTTCACTCGTTACTTGTCTTTGCGAATAACGCCAAACCAAATAAGTCGAGGACAAGGTTTGTTGCAGCAGCACGCAACACTATTAGAAGAAGTTCGACAACGCTATGGTGTTCAACCACACTACCTTGTTTCTTTTTGGGCCGTTGAAAGCAATTATGGTAGATCAACGGGCGGTTTTTCGGTGTTGCAAGCGTTGGCTACGCTTGCCTATGATCCGCGCCGCGCAGAATTTTTCCGCAGAGAACTTCTCACGGCGCTACGTATTATCGATGAGGGACATATAGCTGCTAGCAGTATGAGTGGTTCCTGGGCCGGAGCTATGGGGCAACTTCAATTTATGCCTTCCATATTTAATCAGTATGGTGTTGATGGTGATAATGATGGTCGAGTAGATATTTGGAATAGTTTACCGGATATATTTCACTCAGCCGCAAATTTTCTTTCTCAGTCTGGTTGGCAAGGAGATGAGCGATGGGGCAGGGAGGTTCTGCTACCACGAAATTTTGATTTTAGTTTAACGGGCACTCGCACCAGAAAATCGTTACAGGAATGGCAGGATTTAGGTGTTACTCGAGTCGATGGAAGCCCGATTCCAATAGCTAACATGAATGCTTCTTTGATATTGCCAGCTGGTGCTGTAGGACCAGCATTTCTTGCTTATACAAACTTCCGTACCACCATGACCTACAACCCCTCGACCTTTTATGCATTGACTGTCGGCCATCTAGCTGATCGTTATACAGGCGCAGGCCCCATTCAGCGGATGCCTGAGAATGAACAGGCTATGAGTGTGGCTGATGTTCGTGAGTTGCAAGAACTGCTAAATGCCTCAGGTTTTGATTCTGGAGTGCCTGATGGGAGGGTGGGAAGACAAACCAGATCTGCGATTAGAGACTTTCAGGAGAGCAGAGAATTACCCATGGACGGTTACGCCTCTGCGCAGTTACTCAATAACTTGCGTAACTAGGGCATTCTTACCTAGAATTATTGAATTATTCTTGCTGCTGTTTTATGCTTGCGCCGCTTCCCTCGGGTCTAATATCATTTTAAATTATTAAATGCCTTTTTTGGATTTACTACCTCAGACAGATCAGTCTTTGCTGCGTTATCGCCGTATTGCATTGATCACCCTGGCATCAGTTTATTTTCTTATTTTGGTCGGTGCTAGCGTAAGAGCGTCTGGTGCTGGCATGGGTTGCCCTGATTGGCCTACTTGTTTTGGTCAGTGGATACCGCCAACCAATGAAGCGCAGCTCCCCGGAAATTATCAAGAAATCTATGCTGAATTAGGTTATCGCGATACGCAATTTAATGTCGTTAAGACCTGGACTGAATACGCAAATCGATTAATTGGGGTCACTATAGGTTTTCTAATTTTCCTGACAGCAATATTTTCTTGGCCCCTACGTAGATTTAACAACTCGATTTTTGTCGCCTCTGTTGCGGCATTCTTGATGGTTGGATTTCAGGGTTGGTTGGGGTCGAAAGTCGTAAGTTCAAACTTGCAGCCAGGGATGATAACCATTCATATGTTAATGGCCCTCGCTATCGTGGGTACTCTATTATTTGCTCTAGCCCAAGCGAGAAAAAGTGATATGGCCAAACAGCCTATCATCGGAATTGACTCACGATTTGAGTTGTTTCTTTACCTTGTTTTAGGAATGACGATACTGCAAGTCGCGATGGGAACTCAAGTGCGAGAAATGACTGATTTTATACGGGAAGCTCAGGGAGAAGAATTGAGATCTTCTTGGGTGGAAGCAATGCCGTGGTTCTTTTTTGTGCATCGCTCTTTTTCGGCAGTGGTTTTGGTGGCGAACTTGTGGCTAGCCAGGCTTTTAGTGAATTCATTGGGCTGGCAGCATATTTTAACGCGTTTGACCTTTGCCATGATTGTTGTCATCGGGTTTTCCGTGCTCTCAGGTGCCACTCTAGGTCACCTAGGAATGCCCGCTTTAGCGCAACCTGCACATCTCCTAGGGGCAGCTCTACTTTTCGGTTTACAATTTATGATCTGGATGAGTTATCGCCATTCTCGAGATAGTTCACCTGTGGATAGGATCAGATCTTTAAAAAATCAGGTGTCACTTTAAGGTTTTCCATAAATATTTAGCACGCTAAGAACCTCATTAGTTGAAATTTTCTACTTTCAAGGAAAAGTATAACCGTTATTTTATTCTGAATAGCTCATCAAAAAATTGGCTTAGGAACTAAATTGACTGCTGTTTTTTGGT
>MDSV01051489.1_pt1 | contig 14556 bp, 23 predicted proteins | sample 810851 | NCBI WGS metagenome assembly MDSV01 (sample SAMN05326640, study PRJNA326480) | marine metagenome | isolation source: seawater | place: Atlantic Ocean: North East | collected 2012 | reverse complement strand
TCCCGGATACATCTTTCTAAACTTTTGCGTGTAGGAAGAGGTCTTTGTCTTCTGTCCCTTGTCCGTCTCGAAAAATTTATAATTTTTCCGGAGCATCTTTTTGTAGCGGGTTTCGACATCCCTGAGGGTAGTGAGTCCCCTGAAATATTTGAGGGGTGCGTAGATTCGACCCTCGGATTTACGCAGTTGTCCCACCTTTTTGATGATGACTTCATTGCTGAGAGGCATGTTACTTTGACTTGAGATATTTTATAGCCGTGGTGATATTACGATAAATACAATTCCCAAACCTGACCCGACCTGTCCTAGGATTGTAGTATCCCTTAATACCATCAAAAGTACATTTGTGAAGTTCATCCATATAAAAATAACAATATATTAACTATCAGAAATGAGTCTTTCGATTATAATGGGAAATATGTTTTCTGGAAAGACATCGGAACTAATTCGTCGTCTAAAGCGGTTTAAAACTATAGGTAAGAATATTATTGTCATAAGCTCCATAAAAGATACGCGATCATCCGATGAAGTATTAAAGACTCATGACAATGTGAAATTTAATTGCCACAAGATAGATGACCTATTTGATATTATTTACACCGACGAGTTTAACGAAGCTGATATAATAGCTATTGACGAAGTACAATTCTTTTCGCGTTTAAAAACGTTCGTGGAGAATGTTCTATTGATGAATAAAATTATCATACTTGCTGGATTAGACAGTGATTCATCACAGCAGAAGTTTGGGGAAATATTAGATTGTATTCCACATGCATCAGACGTGGTTAAACTTTCAGCTTTATGTATGGTGTGTAAAAACGGAACATTAGGTCCATTTACAAGGCGAAACATAGACCACAAGCCAGTCGAGTTTATTGGTGGAGATGATATATATAGTGCAGTATGTAGAGAACACATCAACGTAAATCGCGTTATTTGAATCGTGTGTTTAGTTTGATATTAATGGTTTTAAAGGTTTGATGACTATGTAATACACATGTCTCAAGCAATCGGTATTGATCTCGGAACTACATACTCATGTGTCGGGGTATGGCAACATGATCGCGTAGAAATTATCTCAAACGATCAAGGCAATCGCACGACACCATCTTACGTAGCTTTTACAAATGATGAGCGTCTCATTGGTGACGCTGCAAAAAATCAAACTGCTATGAATCCCAAAAATACTGTATTTGACGCGAAGCGTCTTATCGGCCGTAAATTCTCCGATAAGAAGGTTCAAGATGACATGAAGGACTGGTCTTACGAGGTTATTGCTGGACCGGGTGATAAGCCTATGATCAGCGTCGAATCTCAAGGCGAAAAGAAAACATTTTCACCAGAAGAGATTTCTTCAATGGTACTTACTAAGATGAAAGATATCGCAGGATCTTTTACGGGTAAAATAGTGAAGGATGCAGTCGTCACTGTTCCTGCATATTTCAACGATTCACAAAGACAAGCTACGAAAGATGCAGCAGCTATCGCGGGTCTGAACTGTCTTCGAATTATCAACGAGCCCACGGCTGCTGCAATCGCATATGGTCTTGACAAGAATAAGGATGAAGATAAGAATGTACTCATATTCGACCTTGGTGGAGGAACATTTGATGTATCACTTCTGAATATAGAGGGTGGTATCTTTGAAGTAAAGGCGACTGCCGGTGACACACATCTCGGTGGTGAAGACTTTGATGCTCGTCTACTTCGACACTTTTCTGAAGAGTTTAAACGGAAGAATAAACGAGATTTATCCGGAAATGCTAGAGCTCTTCGACGTCTTCGCACAGCATGTGAACGAGCGAAGCGTACACTATCATCTACTTCACAGACGACAATTGAGATCGATTCATTGTTTGAGGGTGTCGACTTTTATTCGTCAATCACTCGTGCTCGTTTCGAGGATTTGAATGCCGATCTTTTTCGAAAGTGTATGGAGCCCGTTGAACAGGTTATCCGCGATGCAAAAATGGATAAGGCAAATGTTGATGAAATTGTGTTAGTTGGTGGTTCGACTAGGATTCCTAAAATTCAGCAGATGCTTTCGAGTTTTTTCAATGATAAGGAACTCAATAAGTCAATTAACCCTGATGAAGCTGTAGCATATGGAGCTGCTGTTCAAGCCGCAATTCTTTCGGGTGTTGATAATACCAACGTTCAAGACCTTTTGCTACTAGATGTTGCACCAGTATCTCTTGGTCTCGAGACTGCTGGGGGTGTCATGACCAAAATCATAGAAAGAAATACAACAATCCCGTCTAAAAAAGAACAGATTTTTTCGACATATTCTGATAATCAACCGAGTGTCACGATTCAGGTATATGAAGGTGAGCGTACACGTGCAAAAGATAATCATCTATTGGGTACTTTTGAACTCTCGGGTATTACACTTGCACCACGCGGTATCCCGCAGATTAGTGTGTGTTTTGACATTGATGCGAATGGTATCTTGAATGTGTCAGCCGAAGATAAAGCTTCTGGGAAGTCGGAGAAGATTGTGATTACAAATGACAAGGGTCGTCTATCAAAAGATGATATTGAACGTATGATCCAGGATGCTGAAAAGTATAAAGCGGAAGACCAAGCGTATGAGAAGAAGGTTAATGTCATGAATAACTTGGAAACTACCGTATATGGTATACGCACCATGATCGACGGTGAAGAATGCAATTTTAGTGAAAACAATAAGACCAGAATTAAAGAAAAAGTCGATGAGACTGTTAAATGGATCGATGATAATCGTTCAGCTGAAGTCGATGAAATTGAACATAAACAAGCAGAATTGACAGAGTTACTCAATCCATGTCAAGAAAATGGCCCTACAATTGATGAAGTCGACTAGATTTAACGCGTGTGTTGCCATATAACACTAGTATGGAATAACATCAAGAAGACTAAAGCTTTTCCGCGATAACGGACTTTTAGCTATTCGTTTATTGGATACCGTATTTTTGGGGCTGTTTACTAAAAGGCGTATAATACCGTCACTATCATACACATGTTGTACCTTACCATCACGTACATCGACGCTGATATATACTCGTTTGTGTTTTTTTATGTGTTTTAATGCACCAGCATTGGTAAAATCGTGTTTATAATACCCTTTTACATTTGTTTTATTTACATTTCTCCATTTTTTGTTTTTTTTATCCCAGTACTGACCATTTGGGATAAAACCATGTTTCATTAAAGATCGCGTTGATGCAATAGATTTCTTGAACATTGACAATCTATGTCTTGTTAGTGTTCGTTCGGTGTCAGTGGGTCTATTGAAAGTTAAAGGACTTCCCATCATGGGTGTGTTGTTATTAAGTATATGAGTTTCATTTCTCATTTATATTACAAAATATTATATCGGTGTGTCTATCATTCGCGTTCCGGAAAAAAGTATCTCCCCTGCCACATCCCAAAAATCCCGGGTGTAAACAGGTTCATTAAGAACTCTTAATTGTTCTTCACATGATACACATTTAAGTTCCAAAATCTCTAACATTCTCTGTGACGTTCTATATTCCGATTCCCAAAGTTTCCTCATGTTTGAAATAGCTACATTTCGAATATCTTTATATTCATTATAAATCTGCTTCTCAAATTCCGGAAATTTCTGAAGAGTCGAGAGAGAAAGTTCATCAATGTGGATAAATCCTTTTTTGGCAATTGATATTTCACATTCATTGCCAATTCTGATGACAATTGTCCAGAGTCCGTATTCTATTAAATTTTCCCATGTCCAAGAATTTATCTTTCCGTCATACGAACCAATTAGATCCGTGTGACACCAGTTATAGGATGCACTGTCGATGCATTGTTGATTATCTCGAACTGAAGCTGGGTTTATATTTTTATGACACCAGTATTCTATCGCCTCTCGTTTTATACGAGACGTGATACTTTGGATAGGTTTACAGTCGGTAATACGTTTATAATACTTGTTCATATTGTCATATTCTTCATGCATTTGTTTAATCGTCTCTCTAATGTCATCTCGGAGATATTGTATATTAGCTTGCAATCTCTGCTCTTCATCGTCATCAACTATTTTAACATTCACGAGATTTTCGTGTACACGTTTTATCTTATCCATCATATTCATATACATACCATCACCGATCTTATGCGATATTTCATCAAGGTGTGTCATAAGACATTTAAGATCCTCCATTTTAACCTGAAAATCTTAAAAACCTCGCATGACTTAAGTTTGAAAAAAGAAATGTTACATATTCTGAAAATTATTTACGACGACTTGTAAAGTCTTTATTAAAAATTCTAACTAGTTACACACTTTCTTCTGGAATCTGATTCAGCTCACGATATTCTTGTGTGACTGTAAACCCCGTGAACTGATGAAGCATTTGGATAGTGCCGTCATTTTCACGCGTCAATGTAACCGTGTCAGTATCAGATATATCATCAGATATACTATTCACTGCGACCCCCCTATATGATAAATGTTCGTCGTCAGTATTCTCTAGTGCAATTGTAACTTCAGCGACCGATGGAAAACGATCGACTGGTAATGTTAATGGTTCATTCTGATCTAGTAGAAATTTCGGTGGTTTCACGTTTTTCCACAAATCCCTAATTAAATTAGACATTTCGATATAATCACCTTCAGGGATTACATCGGCATGTTTATCAATTAATCCCATGAGTATATGAAATTTATCCATAATAGACTCTGTAACTGTTTTATTTATATTGGGGTCTGTTGAATCTAGTTGATTTTGATCAGTCAATTGATTTGAAACGATCAAATTTATAATATTTGATTCGTCCATAGATTATATATATAAAAATAATATGACTTAGGTCGGATTTAGAAAATTTTCAAGTGAGTTTACTGATACTTTCACTTTACACTTGATTTTTAAAAAACGTTCCATCAATTCATACAGGTTAATCACAATGCCTATTTCGATGTCATATTTTATATCGTCAATTAACTTATATAACGCATCCAAATTTGATTTATTTATCTCGTTAACGAACACGTATGATGTTTTTGCTTCTAGATATATAATTAGATTTTCACACTCTAGATGAAGTTCATTTAATTCAGCGTATTTATCATCACGCGCTTCTTTTATACCAACATCGCCAATTTCTATGATAACTTGTTCATTGCATTCATTATATGTGACGACTGTGTTTTTTTTAATGCAAATTTGACTCATTGTAGCAATCGCACTAAATACACCCTTTATTGTTTTAAACATTTAATCGGGGCTGCTGGCACCTGTGGTGCTTCTGTTAATATTATATTCCAGATCAGCCTTTGTATATCTGGGCAGAGAGGGTTTGTTACTCGGAGAAATGTTACTGCAAATTCGTGAGTGTAACAATACATCAATCTTCTTTGTTTTCGTTGATATCATTTTCAGATTTTTTCACTTGACTTAAGTTTCGTTTCATGTTCATCGCTTCGAGATCGACATCAAGAACAAGTCGCATAGGAGCATCTACAAAACCACGTTTTAACCAATTGAAAATATTAGTCGCATATTCCGGGCTATAATAATATATCGTTTTTACGAGAGCGATAATATGTGTTTTCATTTCGAAAACGAATGTACCCGTGTACATATCATGTACAACATTGGGCGGATCTTGATCCATTGTATACTATAATATACATTTTTTTTATATTCGTTTAATGTGTCATTTTACATACAGAATCACATAATCTTTGTCAGACATACATAATTATGTTAAAATATTAGATACTCGTGTGTCATAAAATCTACAGTAATAGTAAATGAACGAATACCAGGAACTCGCACTTAGAACTATCGGGGTCTTCAGTAGTGTATTTTTTACAGTTAGTTGGGCGATCAAGAGTTCTATACCAAGGGGTGAACTATTTGCGGTCGGTGTAATCATGTCTATTATTATTACAATATATGTTAAATAATAACATACTACTATCGAGCTAGTGATCTGTGTATATGATTAGAAAAGTGCACGAGGTTTGGTTCGATTACCTCATTCCATAAATGATTGTCACGTTTATAAACAGTGTGATCAGCTACATCAAACGAAAACTCGTCAATATCCAATAAAAACATGTACGTTTGTGCGATTATATTATTTTTTAATTCGTCAAGATCATCATTTATGTAATTTTTTTTTATCACGGTTTTATCATTATTAGTTATCTCATCGACTATGCCAGACAATGCATATTTTGTTTCTTTTATGACACAAACCACCTTCTCATTCTTTTTAAAATTTCCAGTGCTTTTATTCCTCACATGTTTGGCATATAGGATATTTTCAAAATAATTTAAGATTATTTCCGTATCCACTTCACTTAATTTCGTCTTATTGACTATCTGAAACCTGATACTCTTTATCTTTCTATGTATGTCACTCATTGATATTTTATTATATTTGTTAATGTACTCCGTCAGTAAATAATTGATAAAATCTTGTTTCAGAATTTTTTCAATATATTTATATTCCCTGCGAGTTTGCATCATTAGCTTATTATACGCTATAATAGGCTTTGCGACTACCTCGAGATCTTTATTTGAATAACCCGTGATGACAGGAACATCTTCAATAGGAATGATAATTTTATCAATGTTAATTTTTACCTGAACACCAAATCTATGTTTTCTCAACTGGTGATATATCTCTCCACATGCACGCGCATCAAATAAAGCGTGATGTTCGAGAAAACCTCTATTAAACAGGTATGTATAAATAGTCGACAATTTTTTATTCTTTGTAGGTAAAAAATAGATCTTAGACATGTGAACTGTACACACTTTATGCAACGTGTGAAATGTCTCGAGAGATAAGTTATACCGAATGCACTCACTTATAAACATATTTTCGTCAAATTGACTATTATGTGCCACGAGTGTCTGTATATCATATTTTCTGATCATCAGCATAAAAACATTATAAATATGTTTAAATGGTATACCCTCTACAATCGCTTTATTATTTGTGATCTTGTGAACATGTGTAGCCCCTGTATGATCACAACAGGAACAGAGTCTTGGCTCTACATCACATTCTGGATTCACGTGTTCACCAAGTTTAAAACCATCGGGTTGTGCAATTATATACTGTGTTTCGATCTCACACCCCCTTTCGTCAAAAACGATAATAGCGAGTGATACGATTCTTGCATTATCCCATTTATGTAGATTGTCCTTTGAACATGGACTCCGTGTATAAGGTATACCGGAAGTTTCAGTGTCCCATGCAATATACTTATTCATGCTAAAAATTAACAATAATATGACTCACTTAGGTTATATTTAATCAATCGTCATCTATACAATCCTCAATATACTCCTCGTCACCTTCGTCATCCTCTTCATCGTCGGCTACAATGGCTTCATCTTCTTCAGGTATGTAATCACCTGCACGTTTTCGTTCTTGTTCTTCTTGTTCTTCCTGTTCTTCTTGTTCTTCTTGTTCTTCTTGTTCTTCTTGTTCTTCGCGTTCTTCGCGTTCTTCTTGTTTTTGTTCGTTTAACCTCTTAGTCGTCTTTCTTTTTGTAGAACTTTTTTTATCAAAGATTTTTTCGATTACTTTTTCGAGTTTTTTAAAAAATAACACGCGCTCTTTCTTTCTTTTATTCATTTTTTCGATAAATTCATCTGAAAATCCAATAGATTTACACGCTACCATGATATTCTTAAACGGTGGTGCTCTTCCGTTAGAATAATACATGTCCCATAACATTTTGAAATTGGGTACGATTTTTACCTTAACCTTACCAGATTTTAGAATCGCTAATTTCACGTAAATTTTATCCACGAATTCTAGACAGGGTTCGGGTTTTTTGTGTGTGTTGATATCACGAGATCGCGCTTCAGTAACATTCGGATATTTAAATGGAATCCCAAGTATTTGATAGTTTCTTTTTAATAGTTTAATATAATTTTCGACATCCTGAATTGTAAATGCTTTACACACGCGCGGCCTCTCTATATACGAGTTCGGTTTTATTAAGTTGAAAAGGGGAGTACCTGGAATTAAAGGTCCAACGGGTATACATGTTGAAACGGGGGTTCGTCTGTACGGTCGCTTCAGCATGTATTATCAAAACGAATCTAACATGACTTAGGTGTTTTTTATTTTACATTTTACAATAGTCGAGTTCACACCCAATGATATGATGTGCTTGAAAGTTTTGAAGGGAACTATAAGGTCCCCAAAGTTCGATAATTTTACGATCTTTGTTATACCATATATAGTTTAGTTCGAGAAATCTAGTTAACCAATAGAACCTCTTTCCATTTTTACCGATAAATTTAAAAATGTTATCATCTGAATATGAAGATACATCCATTTCACTGTAATGTGTATTAGGAGGTGTATAGGGTCCCATTATGAATACTTATAATGACATGTTCCCAAGGTTTTAAATAACTTTCTATGATATTATAAATACTATAAACAATATTTTCATCATCTATCGTGCACAGGAACTACAGTACCCTTCCTTTTTTTTATGCACACCACCCTTTTTGTACATTTCCTTCTTCCTGTACATCTCACCTTTTTTTTTCTTATAGTGTTCAGATAACTTTTTTTTGTACATCTCCACCTTATTTTCTTTCTTATACCCTGAATACATTGGTGCTATAACCCCACACGACTCTAGGGTATAGTATAAAACTACTACAATTGCGACTATAGCAAAAAACTGTAAAGTGTTACGGGAAAGTTTTGTCATATTGTTATAGTATACATAAATATTTTTTTTATATATCGTATTCATGTTCTCGTTCGTCGTAAATTGACACTTCAGAATCAGTGTCACTACTCATATAATCGTCTTCAAATTCATATTCAGGATCACTTTCATAAATATATCTATATCTATTATAGCCTATCCTTTCATATTCCCCTATATCTTCTAGCTCTACTGCATCATAGAATCCCGAAACCGATTCAACAGGAATCGCGTGTGTATAATGACTAAAATGATATACGAATGCATCAGCGTCGTATATTAACATCTTTACGATATAATCAGTACCGTGGCGGGTGACTATTTTACAGATTTCAACAGATTTGTCTTCATATTCTACATCAATAAGTTGACCTTCCATGGATATATTAGAAAAAATAATCTTAAGTAACATTTTTCTCATATATTATAATAATGATCCCTACTTCCATAAAGTCGAACTATGCTGTCATGTTTGATATAGACGATACTCTCATTTCTAGTGTTACGGGTAAGCGAATAGATGAAGCATTTAATCTATATGTCAAGGCTAAAAATAGTGGATGTAAGATTATTATAATAACAGCTCGTCCGGGTTCCTATGAAAATGTTCGATGGACACGAGATCAGTTAAATGATTTGAAAGTAGAATATAACGAATTGATTTTCACATCACCCCAAGGAAAATCTACGTATAAACGTGAATCAGGGTACGTATATATTCTATCAGTCGGGGATATGGATACAGATTTGACGGATTCTAAATACTTTATCAAGATTTCCAGGTAGAATTACATACGTGACATGTTATGAAAATTGTCATAGGTTCATCAGCTGACCGTGTCTGAAGTTCATAGTATGTCGTTTTCCACTTTTTGCATTTACCACATTTAAATGCACCTTTATAATCAATATCGTTTGCGACGTTGTAATCCTTTTTTAGATTTTTTTGTATGTTTTTTTCAATTTCTTTAGAGAAGGGACCGCCCGGCCATAAAATATTTTGAGGTGTATCTACAACTTCATATGTTTTCATTTTACCATTTAAAATCATATCTTTCAGGGTAGGTGAATTTTTTAAACAGTTTTGAACTTCTAGAAATTTACATTTATAACGATTCATGTGTTTCGGATTATCTGAAGCGGGTGTATCAAAGAGACTCTTAGAACGTCTGATAGCCCAATTATGAATAGACGACTCAAGATTCTTGCATTTTGAATCTGTCACCGGTAAATCCAAAATATACGAAAGTCGTTGTAAAATGAATTCGCGTGTAGCGGAATACATATATATATGGTATTCTAATACCGACTTAGGTGTGGCATAGCAACTTTTGCACACTCTTCATACGATTCCGGTGAACATGTATTAAAAGAGTCCTTTTTCCTGTACGAATTTCTTATATTCCACTGGGAATCTAGACTATAATGTCTACTGAGTATAGAGTATTTTTCAGAATATACATGAACCAGAAGAACAGCCATAAATAAAACTACACCGATGTAAAACACGTGTACCATATATTAATACAGCTTTTTTATTTTCTTATAACAGGATGACAAAAGCTGTATTGATACATGAAGACGAGGGTCATTTAAATGATATAGAAATTGACATAGACCCTATAAAAAACGAAATTTTTAAAAATTTAGGTGGTCCGGCTACGTTTATTGGACAGTGGCCTGACTTGGATGTGGTTATTGTGAAATGTACAACAGCACAAATGAAAAACATGAACACGATTCCATACCCATTTCAAGATGAAGTTATATTTGGTAAAGTATTATTGATTCGTATGGATAAATATTCAGAACCAAGAGACTTTACATTAGACGAATATACACATTTTAAGAGGATGTCCCAGGAATGAATGCTTTTCCGCGCAAAACGGCCTGTGAGTATTTGAGTGCGATTTGAAAATGTATAAAAGCCCAATCAACCATCTTAACAGAAGTCTTCGTGATCGGATTATCATTTATAACTCCATCGATATTTACGCGTTTATTATCTGTGATTGTTGCCATACCAATATCAACTTTCTGTAACCATAGCACATGCTCTTTATCCATGGGATCAAATCCATTTACTAATGATGTCATATACACAGTATAATCACATATTCTTTATATTATATTCAAGATGATTTGTGTAAATTACCCTGTCAATTTCACCATCAATCTCCATACCCTGTATTTTAAACGATGAATCACCCTCATATGTAAAGTCGTTACATAGGAAATATTGTATACCAGTACTAGCTGTCATTTTATCTAGATCTTCCCACGTCTTATAGCTCATACTTAATTTGTTTTCACAATCATCAACATGTTCACATTTAACACTTGAATGTGCGCTAGACATTATTCTTCTAGATAGATCTATACACGGCCACTTACCATATTTATATTTTTGGTTTGATATATACTTCCCATACGAAGCAGCAATTTTATTATCTTTAAAACATATAAATCTCCCCTTCGATTTAGGGTCGATAATCGTAGCAGCACCCACATTCTCCAGTGTTATAAAATAGAAACCTATCATGCATACTATTTACGAGATTAAAAACCTTAATACATTATATAATGCAATTCCCGAAAACACATGGACAATGTACATATTTACGATCCATACAGTCTATAAAACCTATCACGATAGCAACAGGCCCCGCTGGTTCCGGTAAAACTCTACTCGCGTGCCAGGAAGCGTGTATACAGTTATCTAAAAGGCGTTATGATCGGATAATTTTCACACGACCGGTGGTAGCCGCAGACGAGGATTTAGGATATTTACCTGGTGATATGGGAAGTAAGATGGAACCATGGGCGATGCCCATGGTAGAGTTCGTAGAGAAGTATCTTACTCATAATCAAGTTCAATCTCGAGTGGATATAGAACCATTAGGATTTATGCGAGGCCGGACATTTAACAATGTTTTCCTTATAGCAGATGAAATGCAAAATAGTACACCCAAACAGATGAAAATGCTACTTACTCGTCTAGGGGAAAATTCCAAGATGGTAATAATTGGTGACATGGACCAAAGTGATCTTATGTGTAAAAATGGTCTGGAAGATATAACAGATATTATAGATCATAGCGCAATGGAATATATTAATTACGTTGACATGTCGCAAGAAGATGTAATACGTCACGATGCAGTTTCCGAAGTGCTTACATTATATAAAAAATAATACATCGACGTTAAATTGTGATTTTTATCTATGCTTTTTAAACAATTTTCGACTGGGAAATTTATTTCCAGGTAGATTTAAATTACTTCTCATACCACGAATACTGTTATACAGCGATGTAATAGTACCTTCTATGATGTATGTATTAACATTGGGTTTTTTTCGATATTCTTTTGCAGTTTCACGCGTTCGTCGTAAAAACCTATAACGACCACTATCCTTAAACCTCGGGTGTTTTTTATGCACATAAACCATCGCATCTTTAGCCATGTCAATTACCGCGTCTAATCGACTATTCAAAATCTTTCTCCTGCTGTTTGACAAAACACGTTTACTGGTTCTTCTGGGTGAATTCATACCATACATATTAAATAACGATTTCACACGCTTATTGGAAGTGGGTCCAATGTCTGAACGCTTTCTAAGATATACCCCCCGTGTATTATTTTTGTTTATGTATCTTATCCCTATGTTATTTTGATTTATATTTCCTATTTCCGAATTATTTTGATTTTGAATTTGATTTTTGTATGATGTCATTATAATATATCGATATTTTATTCGCATACAAGTAAATCAATCTCACTCTCGAATGTATTTGACATGAGGATAGTTTTCAAATCTCTTGAGAATGTTTGATATTTCTTGGGTAGGTCTCCCCATAATCGTTCATTAGTGACAAACGCGTCTATTTTATCGGTTGCGAGTAGAGGTTCGAGTAATAACCAATTAGGTTCACTATATTTTATTTTTGAACACCCTTTTGCAAATTTTCGAGCGTATATATACCACGCCGCTATACTTTTATATATACGTATCGGTTTCTTATGCATTTCTAAACACTTTTCTAATGAAGGTACGACAAATGTATGAAATTTTGTATAACCATCAAAGCATATTCTTTCTAACTCATCCATATTCAATTCGGATGATAATCGCTCTTCTACACTATTAACATACTCGTAGATGTCAAATGGTAAGTCGATATCGATTGACGGGATAATCTCCTCTCTTTGTAATTCCCTGAAATGTTTCCTATGAATTTTATCGTTCATAACCTGATCAAATCTTTCATATCCAGAAAGAACTCCCATATAAGCTAACGAAGTGTGCGCTCCATTAAGAATCCTTATTTTAGTTTCTTCGTATGGGTTAATGTCACTGGTAATGGTCACACCAAGAGAGGATAAATCTGGGAATTCTGTCATGAAATTATCTTCGATGACCCATTGTGAGTATTCTTCTGTCTGTACTACGGTATTTCCAAATCCGGGGTATGTTTTTTCAATATCATTACGCATTTTTTCAGATGATCGAGGTGTTATTCTGTCAACCATACAAGATGGAAAAGATACGTTTAAACGAACCCATTCGGCTAACTCATGCTGGTTTGTTTGATATAAGTATGCCAAAAAATTTGTTTCTAAAACCAGACCATTTTTACGTATATTGTCACAACTCATAATTGTTAAGGGTGTATTCCTATTGCGTAAACCACAAGCCAGATATTCATATAAGGGAGATCCTGGGGCATAACCACTTTCAGTAATGGTGATTGTAACGAGTTTGACACTCGGGAGTGTTAACATGTGCTTAGCTACTATACGATTTTTACTCCAATCGATATAGTCCAGATGAGATCTTACCATTCTTAATTTCGAGGGGGTTTTAAGTATATATCTATCTATTTCACGAAAACCTTCATTACGTAAATTAACTGCTACAATACCCCAACGAAGGTCGCCAGTCTGTTCCATAAAATCGTCTATATACACAGCCTGATGAGCGCGGTGAAATGCACCATATCCTATATGTATTATACCAGTTTGACACTCACGTCTATTGTAAGAAGTCTCGTACATTAACTTTACTAAGATAATGTTTCGATGATTGACGCTCGTCCTGTAAATTTATTCATATGTGGTCCGACACCACAATTCATTTGCACCAGAAATTTCAAATAAAATATGGATTAGTGTACCACCCAACAATATTTTCATATTTACCGATAGATCTGTATATCGTTTTAATATCATATATATTATAAAATTCAATATACCTATTATAATAGCTTCTGTTAATATATTCTGAATGGGTCTATAGTTCATTTATATAACATAGAAAAAAGACCTAAGTAGAAAATAACACGATGAAAAGTATGAATATGAAGTACTGTGTTGTGAGAAGTTATATGTCAAAAGCCGGCGATATTATAACAACCAGCACTAGTCACATGTGTGCTGAGAGGCAGGTGATACGTAGATTATATAGAGAGTGTATAAAGGATGGAAATAAACCTCATTCATTTAAACGATGGTTGAGACGAAAACATGGACAGATGATCATATCTCGGACTAATATATACGGAGATGCAACATCCATACCATGTGTTCTGTGTAGAAAGATGTTGGAGAAGTATGAAATAAAATGGAGGGCGCACGACGGAACTAAATGGGTGGATAGTTACAAGGATATATGTTTACCGATATCGAAACCTACCAATAAACAGGTAAGAAAACTAGGATTTGGTGATATGAAATACTCAAATTGACTATCGTCTCCTGTAGAATTAGCTTCATTTTTTTTTCTTAGCTATATTTAATGAGAGATGAAAAAATATTCTGAATGTTGAAAAAAGTGTGGCTAAAAATTTCATCTTTTTC
>MDSV01119650.1_pt1 | contig 14557 bp, 13 predicted proteins | sample 810851 | NCBI WGS metagenome assembly MDSV01 (sample SAMN05326640, study PRJNA326480) | marine metagenome | isolation source: seawater | place: Atlantic Ocean: North East | collected 2012 | reverse complement strand
GCACCACGGTGGACGCATCTGAAGGCAAGGCGCGAAGAGCGCGTGCTGCCTTCCACGCGGCGAACACCATGCCGAGCGTACGGTTGGCATGCGACGGCAGCAGCGAGGCCGTCCATCCTTCAGGCGGGTGTTTGACCAAGGTCCGCATGACGGTGCGGATGCCGCCTGGAGATTCGCACGGCCCGACATGGATCACGTGCGGCATGAACAGGCCATGCGAAAGTTGGACATGAGCACACCGATGGACGGGAAGGGATGAAGGCACCGTGCAGAAAGGGCGGCTCATGCTTTGGGTGGCCTTGGCCGAGGGGGTTGTTGCTCTCTGGTTTGGCCTGCCCTTCCTTGCTCATCGGCAGCGGTGCGCGGCGGCCATGAAATCGCCATGGACGCCGAAAACGGAGCCACTGTCGCCAGAGGCCATGCCCGAAGTGGTCGTCCTCGTGCCGACATGGAACGAGTCCGGGGTCATCGAACGAAGGCTTGCCGACCTGGCCGCACAACACATCGAGGGGAGAACGCTGGCAGACGCGGGCGTCCGCTTGGTGCTCATCGATTCCGCCTCCGAGGACGGTACCGCAGATTTGGCTGAGGCGTGGATGACCGGTCACAGCGAGGCCTTTGCCGGCCATTCGATCTTGCACATGGAGCGACGGGAGGGGAAAACGGCCGCCGTGCAACGTGCCCTTGGCCACATTCGTGAACAAACGCCTGGGGCCATCGTGGTCATGGTCGACGCCGATGCCCGCTGCTCGCCCGGGGCCTTGGAAGCCCTTGTCCGAGCCATGGCCGAGAAGGAACTCGGTGCCGTAGGAGCGCGCCCTGAACGTCACGGCACAACGGCCTTGGAAGCCAGCCACCGTAACCTCTTCTCGTGGTTGCGTGAAGCCGAAAGCAGCCTTGGCGCCACCCCCTTCCTTGAGGGGAGCCTGATGGCCTTTCGAGCAGACTTGGTGGACCCTGCCGCTTTGGATCCCACGTCAAATGCGGACGACGCACAGATCGCCACCATGATTGCTGTTCAGGGATTCAGGACCGCACAACACCCAACGGCTGCCTTCATCGATGACGTGCCCACGACGTGGGGCACGCGATGGGATCAACGCGTTCGAAGGGGACGTGGTTTGGTGCGTCTTCTTCGTCGGCAACGCCACGTTCGGACCCCAGAAGGATTCGCACAAACGCTGCGCTTCCAGCGTCATGCGCATTTGCGAGCGCCCTTCTTGCTTCTTGCAGGGTGGCAGCTGGCTGAAGTTCGTTGGGGGCTTGCCATTGCTTCAGGCACGTGGCCATGGGAAACTGCACTGGGAGCAGGATTGACCGTGCTGGAAGCGATGGCCATGACGATGCTCTTCTTTGGCGCGTTTGAACGCGCCTTGCCCAAACCGTTTCGAGGTGTCTCGACCGTCCTCGGTGGCATGATCCCATTGTGGGCCGCCTGGTGGCGAGAATGGTTTGGCGGTCCAGCGCATCTGTGGACGCCGAACGCTGAGGCGCGTCAGCGTGAGGATTGAGGGGGAGGCCCCCCCGGATGCCGCAGCACCCGGGGGGACGGCCGCGTCCTTCATTGGACGTGGTGTGTGTGCGAGGAGAATCCTTCACCTAACGCTCACTGAGCGACGGTGGAGGACTCGTCCATGGTGTTGCCTTCGCGCACGTTGGTGATGGTCACCTTGATGCTGCAGGTCTCGCCGGCGCCGCACATAGATTGGCCGTTCTCGACGATGGTCACGCCGTCGCCGATGGTCCAGGCGCTGTCCGAGTCGTCGCCGAACTCAACGAGAGCGCAGTCGGTGTCGACGGTCTCGCCAGGTGCGGCACGGTCACAGGTGACCGGAGCGCCGTTGTTGACGCTGATCTTCACGCTCACAGAGGCCCAGTTGACCGCCGAGCCCTGCGTCATGGTGACGCGGACCAGGTTGTCGTCGGTGCCGTCGGTGACGTCGCCACCTGCGTCTTCGGCGTCGAAGACGTACAGGGTCAGGTCGCCATCGGTGTTGCCTTCAGCCAGGGAGCTAGCCCAGACGTACAGCACACCAGCGAGCACGACCGTGATCGCGACCATCAGGATGGTAGCGATAACGGGGCTCACAGCCTCATCATTTCGGTTTTCATTGTTCATTTTCTGTCCTTCCTGCCCATTGCGGGCTTTTCTCCCAAAGCACCCGTATTATTTGAACTCATCGCCGATTAACTTCGCACCCAAGGCCGAAAACCGGGGCACTGCAAGGTTGTGCCGTGTTATTTCTGATTCCACCTGTCGCGCGCGGAGTGGTGCAATCCGTTTGTGAACAGCCTCGCGGCCGGAGTGAATGAGAGGTGAACAGGGCGAGAGCAGACGCAGAGGGGATGGGATGCACTCAACGAAGCCGTTTCACACCTGTTCAGTTGTCCGTATGCGACCTGCCTTCATAATCCTTGCCGGATGGAATGGATCCTTGCGATTTTGAACAAGGGCGCGCCACAAGGTGGTCGGAATGTACCGCGGGTTACGAGCGAGAGGCCGGCCGATTGGACCAATGCTGTAGCCTCACTCGACGGTCAGGATTTCTGGACCGCCGGAGGTCACTGCAACGGTGTGCTCGAATTGTCCGACAAATCCGTCGTCCGCGCATGCAAGGACGTGATAGGTCTCGAGGAAGCGGATGCTGACGAGTTTCTTCACCAGCGCGTTCCACTTGGACTGGCGGCTTGCTTCGTCGGCATCGGGGAAGGGTTTCTCCAACATGGGGTACGCCCAGCGTTCTGCGAAAGGCAGGGTCTCGTAACGTTCCTCAAGGTTGCGAGCCATCTGGGCGCCGAGCGGTTTCAATTGCTTCTTGGCCCTCGCTTTGCGCGAGGTGGTGGCGCCGGTCACGCGGTAAATGTTGGACGAGTTGTGCGCACCGATGTTCTTGATCAAGCCCTGTTCACCGGTGGTGTTGAACGGCTCCACGGCGTACACTGCACCTTCCTCAACGACGCCTTTGAAGCCCTGATGATCGGGGCCGCAGCGGTACGACGGAACCGAAACTCCTGCGTGGAGGACCCAGGGCTTGAGTTGGTGTCCGCAAAGGTTGCGGATCGGCTGGAAACCAGCATCGAGGGAGGGTTGCGCCGCCGCTTCGCCGACTTTGTGCCATGGCGTACCGGGGTGCATCATTTCGATGGCCGCGTCCCTGGCTTCTCGGGCGGCCTTGATCTGCTCGGTGTGGTTGTTGGTGTTCCCCACCTCAAAGGTCAGGGCATTGTCACCGATGTGGCCCTTGATGTGGACGCCGTAATCGATTTTGACCAAGTCTCCTTTCTTGAGAACCATGTCGCCCTCGTATTCTTCTGGGGGGGTCACGGTGTGTTCGGTGGTGAAATGTGCAGCGATGTTGTTTACCGCAATGGTGCCGGGGAAGGCAGGCTTCCCTCCATGCCGGTGAATGAAGCGCTCTGCTGCTTCGATGATCTCGTGCCAGGTCTTTCCCGGTTGGAGTTCATCTTTCATGGCTTCAAGGGTTCTACGAGCCACATGACCGGCATCACGCCAGTACTTCATGCCCTCCTCGAAGTCACCCATGCCTCCACGTCCATCGGAGGTATCACGCCCGCCCTGATAACGCTTACCTCCACGGCTTCGCCGTCACCGTCGAGAAGAAGGAAGGTGCTCCCAAGCCCGCCAGGGCACACCCCGGGCGCTGCAGCCTCGCGTGGAAGGCCCAAACGTTCTGCGTTCACGGTTGTTTCCAGAGCCGGTACTTCGCCGCTGATGTTTGCACTGGTCGCAGTGATGGGCCCCACTGCGTCTACAAGGGCCAAGGCCGTTGGATGAGCAACACAACGAACGGCGACGGCTTGACCCCCAAGGCGTGCATCCAGAGGGCGCTTCGCAGGGAGGATCAAGGACAAACTCCCTGGAGGAAAGGCTTCGACAAGCTCGTATGCGATTTCGGGGACATCGACCACCGAAGACGCTTGATGCAGGTTGCGCACGGCCAAACTGACTGGTTTCTGATCGTCCCTGGCCTTGAGGGCAAACACGGCATCCAATCCCGCGGGCGTGGGCCGCGCACCCAAGCCTGGCAGCGTGGTCGTCGGGTAAACCACGGCCTCGTCAGCGAGGAGGCGGGCAATGACACGCTCGAGGTCCATGCTGCTCAGTCCATCTGAATCCAATGGTTGAGGTGCCGGTCTGCCACGGCAGCGGCCACGGCCTGATCTTGGGTCTTGACCAGCAATTTGCCACTGGGGAACAAGGAAAGGTCGCAATCACCGATGAACGTCCACATCAACCGTGTACGCAGGCCGACGGTGTATCCGTCGGCTTCGATGCGGGCCCCGACCGTCTCAAGGACGATGCCATCGCAATCCTCGGGGACAATTTGCCAAGCGCCTTTGGAGCCACACAACTCCATGGAGAAGGTGTCGGACATGTGCTTCCCTCTCGTTCATCACGTGGTCGGCGGGCCGCTCGGGGGATCCGAGGGTGGACCGCCCGGAGGGCCGCTCGGAGGGCCGCTGGGGGGGCCCGAGGGTGGACCGCTGGGAGGACCTGAGGGTGGACCGCTCGGAGGGCCGCTGGGGGGACCTGAGGGTGGACCGCTCGGAGGGCCGCTGGGGGGACCTGCTGGTGGACCGCTCGGAGGGCCGCTGGGGGGACCTGTTGGTGGGCCGCTCGGGGGACCCGAGGGTGAACCGCTTGGAGGCCCACTCGGAGGGCCAGATGGCGACGCCATGGCAGGAGTGGAGGGAGGGGTTGGTGGCGTCGAAGCGACAACAAGGGGCGGTTCTGGTTCCGGCTCAGGCTCGGGCTCGGGCTCGGAAGCCTTCGATGCCGATGGAAGGGGGGCGAGCAAGGGGTCCGATGATTGGACCGGGGGAGCCGGCGTGGGCGTAGGTCGTGCCTTTTCAGGAATCGGGGCAAGCAGGGGATCGTGAGACGGAGCCACGGGCTCATTTGGCGAGGGGACAGGCGGTGCAGTCCGACTTTCTCCGCCTGACCAAGGAGGAGCCTTGGGGCCTTCTTCTTCCTCATGTCCAAAAGTGCCAGCCGTACGAATCGTGGTCGCCCCTCCTTCGGCATTTTCAGCGCTGAATTGGGTCATTTGGACGCTGGATGAGTCGATCAACCCACGCTCGGCCACTTGGCCGAATTCCTCGAGTTGCCCTTCGAAGGCTCCTGAAAAGAGGCTGGAGCCCATCGCGTTGGCCAAACGACGGCTTTTCGGGGCCTCGTATTCCATGTCGTGCGCGAACGGGCCGAGGTCCAACGACCCTGACATGGTGGATGCAGCAAAGGACCAGGTTCCATGTTCAACATTCACATGGAACTTCAGGCTGCGTTGAGCGCCCGGCCCAAGGGAACTGATCGGGACCAAGGGCCCGACCGTCTTTCCGTCTTCGGTGACGATGCGAGCATCGACCCCACCCAGCGGGAAGGAGGCTTCGTTGCAGAGAACAACCTCAATTTCGAGGACGTCCTCGTCGTCGTCGTCGATTTCCATCTGGACCGACTGGAGTCTGGCCTCGATGGAAGCGACGCGTGCGCTGTGCTCCTCCGCCATGGGTCCAGAGAGGGCCACACCGTACTTGAATGCGGTGCTGGTGAGCCTCAGCGAAGACCCAGCCTCGTTTCCGAGGGCAGGGACCAGTCGACCGCAGCGACGGTGTGATGTGCCCGGTCAACGCCTGTTCGGTACTCGGCGCCTGCAGAACGGGCCTTCCACAGGTCACGTGCTCCGAACCAGAACCAACCGACAAAGGGAATCAGGTAGCGGAGTTTGGCCGCTGCGCGGGGGCCCCAATGGTCTTCGGGGAGCAGGGTACCGTCGTCGTGCACCAACGCGATTCGGAAAGCGCGCTGCCCAAGCGATCGGCCATACGCCCGCCCGGTGTACTTCCAATACAACCAGAACGCGCCGAAGAAGAGGCCCCAGCTTACGAAGTAACCCGCCACGACGCGAACATCGAGGGTTTCAATCACGAAGAGGTTGGTCGACAGCATCAGCAGCAGTTGTTGCCCCGAGAGGAAGTGGAGCAACAAACTCAACACGATGACATCGGTCATGAATGCCGCTGCTCGGCGCCACACGGGTGCAATAAGCATCCCCTCAGGCGCCGTGGCCAAGGCCTGTTGAGCCAAGGTCCCTCCACCTTGATTGAGGCTGACGGGTGACGCCATGCCATCCCCTCTCGCCTCTCCCTGTTGAAGATGTGCCTCAGCCTCGGCCTACGTGCCAGGCCATCAGGCCCAGTTCCTCGGCCCAATCCAGCCAGCCACGCCACGTCCCGTCCCGCCGCAGGGTCTGTGGGTGTCCGACCATGACCAGGCCTCGTCGTGCTCGGGTGATGGCCACGTTCAGGCGACGACGATCGGACAGGAAACCGATTTCACCTCGTGGGTTTGAACGGACGGTGCAGAACACAATGACCTCTTTTTCTCGTCCCTGATAGCCGTCCACGCTGCGCACCTCGAGCCCGTGAAATTGGCCCCCTTCGTCGAGCCCACCGCCTTCATCGAAGAGATCCGTCATCATACGAACTTGGGCCGTATAGGGCGTGACGACCCCAATGTCTTGCCCCTCGAGGTCCCCCGCGGCGAGGAGCTCTCTCACGATGCCGAAGGTGACGGCGGCCTGATCACGGTTGGCTTTTGACGCACCTTCCGCGTCGAGTTCCTCCTCGCCGTCCACGGGAACAAAGGCCACCGGGCGGTCCCAATCTGGCCAAAGAAAACCCGCAGGAGGAGGGCGTTCCGCACGGTCGCATCCGTCTTCCAGAAGACCGTCGTAGAATCGGGCTCCGGGATACTCGCGGATGCTGGGGTGCATCCGGTATTGAGTGGTGAGCATGTGGGTCGGCAGGCCGAGGTCGATCAAGCGCTCAAACAACGAACGCCCAAGCCCTCCTTCTGCGGCACGATCCGAGATGACCGTGGGGGGAAGTTGCCTGTGATCTCCGACCAACACGAGATGGCGGCATCCGCGTACAATCGGCACCAAACTGCTCGGTTCACTCGCCTGAGTGGCTTCGTCGACGAGCACAATGGGAAATCGACGGGCGCCAAGAATGCGGTGACCAGAACCCACCGTGGTGGAGCACACCACCTCCGCGTCGTCCAGCACCCCGTCGACCATCTGTTGCTCCAAGCGTTGCATCTCACGGCGTTGCATCGAGAGGTCCTTGTGAGCCATGCCCCGTTCCTTCCCTTTCAAGCCCGACAAACCGCGCTTCAATGCAGCATGCTCGTCGCGAAGGGCCGCCAAGTCCTCCTGCAAGGGATGCTCTTCGAGTCGAGCGTCCAAGGTGGCTTCGCGCAGCGATGCTCGAACCTTGACCGGCTGCCCAATACGTACGGCGTTGACGCCGGCATCGATCAGGCCCTCCAGAAGGTTGTCCACGGCCACGTTCGATTCAGCAGTGGCGAGGATTGGGCCACGTCCTTGCGCGGCCATGGAGGCCAGCACGTGCACCGCAGTGTGCGTCTTCCCCGTACCCGGTGGACCCTGAATCAAGGTCAACCGTTGACTGAGGGCTGCTTCTACGGCCTTCGATTGTGACGCATTGAGCGTGCCCGAGGGATCGTTGCGAAGGCGGCGAGGGCGCCCCCCAATGCTGGGCGGTGAGGCGGCCGATGATGCCGGATCATGCACTTGCCCAAGCAGAAGGTCCCGCAGCGGCGTTCCGTCATCGGCCCCGGCGTCGTGCAAACGAAGCAAAGCGTCCGCCATGCGGTCGTGCGCCACACGGTTTGCACCTCGATCGAGGCGCCACACGCCGTCCCGCACACCTTTCGGGCGTTCGCCAACCACCACACGAACCCGTGTCGGGCCACGGTCCAAAACGAGGCCTTCCACGGTTTTCTCGCCCCAGGGTCGCGTCCGACTTAGGATGACCATGTCCCCGTGAGAAAACCTGTGGACGGGCAATCGCCCGCCGTCCCTCGCCTCAAAAATCAGGATCGGGTCGCCGAACAATCGCCCGCGAGGTCGGGCCTTGAGGTCGTACAACGTCAGGCCGGCCTTCACAAGGCGGGACTTGCTCCAGTGACGCCAACGGTCCTCGACGGTGGACAATTCGTCCTCAAGTTCCTGACCGATGAGGGTCGAAAAACGCTCAAGATGATCTTGCCCACGGTCCCAACGGATCGGCGCTGGACCGTCGTCAATCGGGCGAGGGCCCGGTGAATCGCGTGACCGGCTGTCCAACCGGCGCACCCCCCCGCGCTTGCCCATGTTCGCCGGTCCCTGTGGGGGTTTGAGGCTCTGCCGACGTGAGGACGGGGAGGGACGAGGATTAAACCGGAGTCTTGGCCCGGCAAAGAAGAGGTTGCCTCATGTTCAGGCGGCGGAAGAAGGAGCAACACGTGGAAGGTGCCTGCACCTTCTGTGGATTTGTCCCCGAGGTTCCGGGGCCAACATGCCCGCAGTGTTACTACGAATTCGACAAATCCCCGAGGGACCAAGGCTCACGTCCTGATGCCGCCGGTCAGGCCGACATTCTCGCTCTATTGGAGGCGGAATTCACGGGATTGGAGGAAGAAAGTCCAGTGGTGGAAGCCGTTCTCGCCATGGACGACGTCACCGTGGATGTCCCCGCCTACGACCTTCCTGCCACCGTCGATGAGGATCAGGAGGTCATCGGGGAACACGAGTTCATCGCCGCTCCCGACCCCACCCTCAACGAAACCAAGGCCTACGAGGCTGAAGAAGAGGCCACGTTGACCCCTTCAGACGTCCGACCCGAGGCAGGGACCTTCGAGGTTCCTGAGCACGACCCGAGCGAGGACCTCGCCGAACCTGTGCCCATGGACATCGGTGGCTTGCATTCGGCCGAGCCGGCCATGGAAAGCGATGACGACCTCTCCGGCCACACGGAGCCGCTGCCGGAATTGCCGGATTTGGACGCCATCGACGAACCGGACATCGCTCCGGCCCTCACTCAGGAGGAACCTGGACCTTCAGTTCCCGTCACCCCCGAATTGCCGGATTTGGACGACGTGGAGGAAGCGCCTTCTGCGCCACAACCCGCGCCTCCGGTCCAGCATCCAAACCGATGGATGCCCTGGACGGGGAAGGACCTGTGGACGCTTTCAGCGACCCAAACCGCGCTCGTGCCCATCTTTGAGGCGGTCGGCTCCGGTCAGATTCAACGTGCTGCTGCCGACCTCGACCACATCGGCCCCCACATCCCTGATGATTTGGACCTCATTTACCACGTCGGTTTGCTGCTCAAGCAACTTGGTCGGGCCGAAGCCTTGGAGACCTTGCTCGTTCGCGTGTCGGCCGCTCAACCTGACGACCCGCGCGTGCATGCAGCGCTGCACCACCTGAGGTGACGTGATGAAGACGCCAACCCTGGACGCCGGCGATGGGTTGTTGCTCCGGCCAATTTCGAGCAGCGATCTCACGGACCTGTTGGAAAGCTACCACGAGTCACCCGAAGACGGGCAAACCGCCCTCCCGTGGATGTACCCGCGCAACGTTGCAGAACAGTTGGCAGATTTTGTTCGCGACATCCTCCGTGCCGCAGAGGAGGACCGCATCCATTTCTGGTCCGTTCGATTGGACGACCGTCATGTGGGGACGATCGGTTTGGGCGACGAATTGCAACTCGACCTGAGCAGCTGGAGTTTGGGCTATTGGATCCGTGTCGCTCATCAGGGCCAAGGCATCGCGAGCCGTGCCATCGATACCGTGTTTGCATGGTTGACCGAACGTCGTGTTGACGCCGTGGTGGAGGTGGCGGTTCATCCGCACAACGGCCCCGGCCTTGCCACGGCACGGGCCCTTTGCACACGGTGGGGCGGCACCCCGTTGGACGACTTTGTCGGCATCGACTTTGGCGGTCGCACCATTCCTCACCATCTTCACCTGATTCAAGTCGGGGGCGGCGAGGCGTGAGCCGCACCTGGTTGACCGTGGACACCGACGATGCCCATCATCGCCCTTGGCAACAAGGTCATCCAACACGGAGCAAGGATCCGGACGGACGAACCACACCGCGGCAACCAAGCCAACGGTGGCTCACAGGGCTCCGTTGCTTCGGCGATTGGGTGCAACGCACGGGCCATGCCGTGACCGTCTTCGTCATCAAGGACCAACTTGACGAGGCCACCTCGCGGAATGCCTTGCTTCGGCTCGCGGAGGAAGGAGGTTCGAGACTGACCTTTGCCAGCCACGGAAGCAGCCATCGGGCGTGGGGCGCTTGGCCTGAAGACCCTGCATCGCTGTCGGCTGCTGTGAAGGAATCGCTTGAGGCCAACGCCGAAGCCTTTGGTGAGCAATCGCGACCTTGGTTTCGCTCACCCTCGGGTTACGTTGCACCTTGGATGGCGACCGTCTTGTCCGACGTGGGAATCGTCGTTGATTCTTCGGTGAATCCGTCATGGCTGATGCGTCGCAAGGCCGGCCCCTCCCGCCGCTGGCCCGACGTGGTTCGCGCCATGGAAGAGAAGGGGTTGATTGAACGACCTTGGCTTGTGCACCGGGGTTGGCCGACCTGCGGCCCGGCCTTGCATTTGCCCGGCTTCGCTGGGCGTGCCCGGCGCGCCTGGCGCAACCTTCCGCCGGCTCTTCTTCCAAACGAGGTAGACGAAGCGGTGACGGGGGGCGAACGCCTCGCTACGGTCTATTGGCACGCCGTGGATCACGCCCGAAAGAAAGGGCGGTGGGTTCCACCGATCAGAGCGACGTGACGTCGTCGACGTCCTCGTAACCAAGGGAATCGAGGACTTCAGCGTGAAGTTTGGCGTCCACTTCACCGGCTCGGACCAAGGCCGAGAGGGTATCCACCACGATGCGATCGGCGTCGATGCCAAAGAAACGCCGAAGCGCTTCGCGGGTGTCGGAGCGCCCGAAGCCTTCGGTGCCGAGCACGTGGTAAGCGCCGCCAACCCATGGGCGAATCAGGTCCGGAACCGCCGCCATGTTGTCGCTGACCGCCACGGTCACGGGCACCTTGGCGTCCAGTTTCTCACTGACCCAGCAACTTCGAGGTGCTTCGCTTGGATGACGGGTGTTCCACGCTTCTGCTTCCATGGCCTCTCGGCGCAATTCACCGTAGGACGTGGCGGACCACACTTCGCAAGGAACACCGAGTTCCCGCAGGCGAACCGCCGCGGCCTCGGCCTGTGGAAGGATGGATCCGGAGCCAAGCAATCGCACCATCGGGGCCTCGTCGGCCTCGATACGATGGAGGCCTCGGAGGATGCCTTCGTCGGCGTCCTTGGCCTTGGCCGGCATCACGAAATTCTCGTTGTAGGCCGTGATGTAGTAGATCACGTCCTTCTCTTCTCCGTGCATTTCTTCCATCCCGCGCTGGATGATGGCGGCCATTTCGTACGCATAGGCCGGGTCGTATGCACGCACCGCAGGGTTCGACATCGCGATGAGGAGGGAATGGCCGTCCTGATGCTGCAGACCTTCCCCGTTCAGGGTGGTTCGGCCAGAGGTGGCTCCGATCAGGAAGCCACGGCACCGGCTGTCAGCAGCGGACCACACAAGGTCCCCGATGCGTTGGAATCCAAACATGGAGTAGTAGATGTAGAACGGAACAGTGGCCGTGCCTTGCGTCGCATAGGAGGTCCCTGAGGCAATGAAGGTGGACATCGCACCGGCTTCGTTGATCCCTTCTTCGAGGATCTGCCCGGTTTGACTTTCCTTGTACTTCATCAGCACCTTGTGGTCGACCGGCGTGTAGAGCTGCCCGTCTGGCGCGTAAATTCCCAGGGCACTGAACAGGGGGTCCATGCCGAAGGTGCGTGCTTCGTCAGGAACGATGGGCACGATGCGTTCTCCGATGCCTTCGGCCCTGGTCAGGTTGCGGAGCAAGCGGACAAAGGCCATCGTGGTGCTGACCGATTGCTTGCCGCTTCCTTCGTCGAATTCTGCGTAGGCTTCGGGCGGAGGCAGGGGCACGTCCAGCGACGACGTGCGTCGTTCGGGCAAGAAACCGCCGAGGGTTTGCCGACGTTCAAGCATGTAGGCGACCTCGTCCGAGCGGTCCTCGGGCATGAGGTAAGGCAAGTCCTCGAGGTCCTCGTCGGTGAAGTCCAATCCGATGGTGTCCCGCATGTAGTGGAGGGCCGAATCGTCGGCCTTCTTCTTGCCGTGCGTCGCGTTTCGGCCGGCGAAGGTCGGCCCGAGGCCGTATCCTTTGATGGAACGGGCAAGGATGACCGTTGGCTGACCGGTGTGATTCACTGCTGCGTGGTAGGCGGCGTGAATGCGAACAGGATCGTGCCCGCCGACGTCGTCGGTCAAGGCCTCAAGATCGGCGTCGGTCATGTGCGCCACCAAAGCGGCGAGGTCTGGCGTGTTGAACAACTCGGACCGAACGATGTCCCCCGAGGCGGTCATCAAGCGCTGCTCGTCGCCGTCGGTCAAGGCCGAGAGACGGGACGCGAGGGCTCCGCTGGTGTCTGCGGCAAACAGGGGGTCCCACGAACGGCCCCAGAGGCACTTGATGACGTTCCACCCGGCCCCGGTGAATCGGGCAGCCAATTCCTGAACGATCTTGGTGTTGCCTCGTACGGGCCCATCGAGGCGCTGAAGGTTGCAATTCACGACCATGGTGAGGTTGTCAAGGCGCTCACGGCTGGCCACCGTCAATTCTGAGAGGGATTCCGGTTCATCGGATTCGCCGTCGCCCATGAAGTACCAAACCCGGCTCTGATCGGTGTCGACCAGTCCTCGGTCACGCAGATAGCGGTTGAAGCGTGCTTGCCTGATCGCCGTCATTGCACCGAGGCCCATGCTCACGGTGGGATACTCCCAGTATTCGGGCATCAACCGTGGGTGAGGGTAGGAGGAAAGTCCAGTCGTGAACGCCTCGCGGCGGAAATGTTCGATGCGATCATGGTCGAAGCGCCCCTCCATCCAGGCGCGGGCGTAAAGGCCGGGACTGGCGTGGCCTTGCCAGTACACGTGATCGCCGTGACCTTCGCCGTCCTTGCCACGGAACATATGATTCAGACCGACCTCCCAAAGGGTGGCGATGCTGGCGTAGGTGGAGATGTGCCCCCCAAGGCCGTCAAAGTGCTTGTTGGCGCGTGTGACCATCATCATCGCGTTCCAACGCAAGGTGTCACGAATCCGTGCTTCCATCTCGAGGTCGCCCGGGTAGCTGGGCTCTTCGTCGGGTGAGAGGGTGTTGAGGTACGGCGACTGCGTCAGGTGGCCGACGTCCACGCCGGCCTCACGGGCTGCTGCAACCGTTGCATCGAGGACGTGATGGGCGCGCTCTGCACCCTTGTGGTCGTGGACCGCAAGGATGGATTCGGTCCATTCAACGATTTCCTCGGGGTCGTCGCCCGTCGCCCATGCGCCGGGAACTGAGGACGCGACCGGGGCAGGAGCCGGTGATTCGGCCACCTGAGGTTCCGGCTCGGATTCGGGCTCCTCGCTCGAAGCAGCGGGGGCCTCGACGGGGGCAGCAGCGTTGCCGTCACCGTCCACTTCGAATTGGGCGCAGACCTCCCCCACGGGCAGGATATCGCCCACGTCACCGCTGAGGTGAGCCACGGTACCGGTCACTGGGGAGGGGATTTCGACCGTGGCCTTGTCCGTCATGACGGAGAGCAGCGGTTGGTCTTCGACGATGGCGTCGCCCACGGCGACGAACCATTCGACGACTTCACCCTCGACCACACCTTCTCCAATGTCAGGCAGACGGAAGGAATAGAGGCCCATGGTGGTCCCTCACCCCAGTTTGGGGCGGTTGGTCCTCCGTCGGCCTCCCTTTAGGGGTTCGCCTCGGGCACGAGAATCCGCCACGTGCCTCCACCGTTCATCCAGGGTGCTTCGCCCGTCTCGGCTTCGGACCAACCGTCAAGCGTCACGTCAAGACCCGGTGCAACGACGATGACCGTCACCTGAGACAGGTCTCCTCGGTCAGGGAAGGTCACCCCGGTAAGCACCTCGCCCTGCCAATCCGCATCCGGAGCTCGCCAGTGCCCCACAAGTCCCTCGGGGCCTTGTTCAGAAAGCACGGGATGCATGCTGTAGAGCCAATGCATCGCCAACGTCGGTTCGTGGATGAGCAACACATCGTCGCCCTCTTCGAGGTGCGAGAGCGCCGCCTCAGCCGCATCGTCGGTCCACAAGGTCTGGCCATGTGCGGCGGCGAGCAGCGCCAATGGGAGAAGCAGCACGAAGGCACGGTGAAGGCGTTCCGTTGGCAAGGAGGCGCCTCCGCGTAGGCACAATGCAAGCCATACCGCTGCGGGGATCAAGACCATCCCGTGACGGCCGTTGTTGCCGAGCACCACCGTCGTCTGCCACCATGCAAGATCCCAAGCCTGACCTTCCACGGCCCACAAGGCGGCGACGTAGGCCGACAGCGCGCCGATCAGCACGCCAACCACGCCGAAGAGGAATTGGGCATCTGCGCCCTTGATCTTGATCTCACCGTTCCCAAAGGCCCAGAGGCCAGCTCCAAGCAAGAGGTAGAGGCCCAGAACGTCGAACACCGCAATCGGCAGGAAGGTCCACCACCACCACCCTCCGCGAACGTCCGCCACGCTGCCCGCGCCGGTCACCAGGGCTGCAAGAAGTCCAACGGCCACGAACAAAGAGAGCATGGCACCCACCTG
>MDSV01230088.1_pt1 | contig 14558 bp, 17 predicted proteins | sample 810851 | NCBI WGS metagenome assembly MDSV01 (sample SAMN05326640, study PRJNA326480) | marine metagenome | isolation source: seawater | place: Atlantic Ocean: North East | collected 2012 | reverse complement strand
TTAGATGTAATTATCACTGATTGGGAACCTGTAATTAGACAATATTAAAATAAATTTTGAGGAATATATGGAAGTCATTTTTAAAGTTCAACGATTTGATCCTGAATCTACGGATTTGGTGTCTCATTTTCAAGAATATCAAGTGCAATTAACAGAATCGTCTACCGTTTTAGACGGGCTCATAAAAATTAGAGAAGAGGATGATGGAACTTTAAGTCTAAGGTGTTCTTGCAGGGCTGCAATTTGTGGTTCATGCGCTATGAGAATTAATGGAGAGGCAGGTCTTGCTTGTAACACAAAAATAATTGACGTTATGCCTCAAGATGGCTCACCAATAGTTATAGAACCCGCAGGCAATTTGCCTGTTATCAAGGACCTTATTGTAGATTTCCAACCTTTCTGGGCAAAATTTAAAGCAGTAGAACCTTGGCTTCAACCCGGTGATATTCAACCTGAAGGAGAATATATTGCTCCTGAAGAAGACATGGTTCACTTAGCTGGAGTTGTATCTTGTATTTTGTGCGGAGCATGTGTATCAGATTGTACTGTATTAGAGGTTGACGACAGCTTTTTAGGACCTGCGGCATTAGCCAAAGCTTACCGATTTTCTCGAGACCCAAGGGATGAGTCAGACGATCAAAGGCTTGCACAACTAAACGAACCTGGTGGGGTTTGGGATTGTACTAGATGTATGAAATGCGTGGAAGTTTGCCCCAAGGGTGTAGACCCTATGGATAGAATTATGTTACTCAGAGAGAAAGTAATGGATGCAGGCCACAACAATACAAGTGGTGCTAGGCATGCTAATGCTTTTGCAAAATTTCTTAAAAATAGTGGGTGGTTAGATGAGCTTAAATTACCAGTTATGAGCTTTGGTATTTTTAATATTAAAGCTATGATCGGACTGATCCCATTGGGAATCAAATCACAGCTTGCTGGCAAACGCCCTCCCATTTTCCACCACAAACTATCCAGCGCAAAAGAAATCAAAAAAATATTTGAAAAGGTTGAGTCTAAAAAATGAAATATGCTTTTTACCCCGGATGTGTTGCTAGAGGCGCTTGTCCCGAACTTTACAGTGCTACTCTAGAGGTTTGTGAAATTTTAGGAATAGAATTAGATGAACAAGCTTTAGAAGGTGCAGCTTGTACTGGTGCAGGTGTATTGCAAGAAAAAAATCTATTCCTAGCAGACACATTAAATGCTAGGACATTTGCTTTAGCTGAAAAATCAGGGCTTCCATTAATGACAATATGCAGTACCTGTCAAGGTGTCATGTCTCAAGCAAATCAAAGGTTAACAGAAGATCCAGAATATTTAGCTCAAGTAAACGAAACTTTAGCTGACGAGGGGTTAGAATATAAAGGAACCATAGATCCAAAACATTTACTGTGGATCATTGCTGAAGATCTAGGAATTGATTTCTTAGAAACTAAAATTGTTCGTAAGCTAGAAGGTTTTAAATTCGCACCGTTTTATGGATGTTACATCGTCAGGCCTTCCAAAGCTTTAAAACTAGACGAAAACCCTAATAGAAAACAAGCACTAGAACAAGTAATTGAAGCTGTTGGAGCGGAAGTTGTAGATTTCCCTGGTAGTACTCTTTGCTGTGGATTCCCGATTCTAACCATCAATCCTAAAAATTCTCAAACTATGGTTGCAAACCATACGATTGACGCCAAAGATCGTGGTGCTGATGCAATGGTTACCCCTTGCCCACTTTGTCATCTAAATCTAGATGGATACCAGCCCAATGCCGCTGCTCTAGCAAAACGAGACATCGACCTTCCAATCATTCATCTACCACAACTAGTTGGATTAGCTCTAGGAATTGCACCAGAAAAAATGCGCTTAAATAAACACCTAGTATCGACTAAAAAGTTACTCTCAGAATTAGCTGTTGCCCCATAGTGTAACGTGATAATTACTCAGTCTACTATAAATTCTGATATCAAATCTTGGTATAAGTATTTGTCTGTTTCAACATTGTTGTCAGCTTTTGCACAAATTACTTTAGGAGGATTCGTAAGAACATCCGAGTCAGGACTAGGTTGTCCTGACTGGCCTTTGTGTTATGGGCAAATTATCCCTCCAATGGACTTTCACACTTGGGTTGAATGGTCACATAGATTAAACGCATCAGTATTAATGATGCTAGTTTTTGCCCTATGTTTTTTTACACTTACACAATATAAAAATATTAGAGTATTAAAAAACTTTTCAGTAACCAATGTAATCCTAGTAATCATAACTGCTCTATTAGGAGGGATAACAGTTATCACCGAATTAGCGTGGTGGGTTAGATTAATTCACTTAGCTTTGGCACAATCTTTAATTGCTTGTTTAACAGTGATGACTTGGTATTCATTTTCGATGCCTCACATTAATGAAATCAAACGCTTCGAAGACCCTAAATGGAAAATTAAAATCACAATTATGATTTCATTAGTTTACTTACTCATGATTTCTGGCTCTTACATGGTAGGAATGGGAGCAAGCTCAGCTTGCTCTACTTGGCCTTTATGTAGAGGAGAGATTTTTCCAACAGGAAATCATGTCTACGCTATTCACATGATACATAGATACATAGCACTAATTGGTTTAATTGTTTGTGTTTATTTAGGATTAAGTTTTTACAATAAAGGAAAGCACATTCCTGACATTAAGCGTTCACTTCATTCCACTCTTGGAGCAATAGGACTACAAGTCATAGTTGGAGCATGGGTAATTTGGTCAGGTTTTAGTGGGCATGTCAAAACTACACACCTTTCACTAGCAACAGTTGTATGGGTGGCTACAATATATTTCTCTGTAGTAGTCTATTACTCAGTTTCAAAGAAAAATAAAACGAATATTTCGTAAAAACAAGGAAAAAAATGCAAATCATCAGTTTGTATTTTGCCGTCACCAAACCTAAAATCATAATACTTTTGCTGATTACTGCAGCAGGAGGTTTGTTTCTTGCATCAGAAGGATGGCCCAATTTAATCGTTACGTTATCAGTGTTAATTGGAGGAGCTCTAACAGCAGGAGGAGCAAACTCAATCAATAATTTTTGGGATCGTGATATTGATCAAAAAATGGATCGAACTAAAAACAAGAGACATGTTGCAACGGGGAAAGTAAACCCTATTGGTGCTTTAATTTTTGGAATTGTATTGAATATCATAGGATTTACAATTTTATGGCAATATACAAATTTAATTAGTGGCATATTGGCTATTAGCGCTACATTATTTTATGTGTTCATTTATACCATTGGACTAAAACGTTACACTTCACAAAACATTGTAATAGGAGGTGCTGCAGGTGCCATCCCTCCTGTCATCGGCTGGAGCGCTGTCACTGGTGATTTTATTCATTTAGCACCAATCACTCTATTTGCATTAATTTTTTTGTGGACGCCCCCACATTTTTGGGCGTTATCTCTTTTGCTAAAAGACGACTATAAAAAAGCAGGCATTCCAATGCTACCTGTCGTATCAGGGGTTCATCACACAAAAGTTCAAATATTTATTTACACATTAGTACTTTTAATATTTGGAATAATTTCTTGGGTATTCGTTGACCAGCTTGGTCCCATATATGGAATTACAACATTACTTGTTAATTTAGGATTTATCGTATTTGCATGGAAATTGCTAAAAGATAAGGAAATCTCTCTAGCTCTACCAACATATTTATTTTCCCTAGCATACTTAGCAGCAATATTCTTAGCTATATCATTAGAAAGCTTAATAATTTAGTAGTTCACTTCCACAGTTCATGATAAAATTTTATTGACGATTCCGTTTTGATTTTGTACTGTTTACACTTGTGTGAAATCATAAATAAATTAAAGATAGGTTGCCTTAGTATAGATGTTGAATTTTAATAAATTTAAGCAAGTCATCCCTTTACTGTTTGTACTAACAATATCGATGGTATTAGCAGGTTGTTATCCAGAACATAATCAGTCCACTTTTGATGCTAGTGGCCCCGTAGCTGAAAGACAACTAAATGTATTTTGGTGGATTTTAGCCGGTGCAGCCATAGTGTTCGTATTAGTTGAAGCTGTTTTAGCATACTCAATAATCAAATATAGAAGAAAAGATGAATCTGAAACTCCCAAACAAACTCATGGTAACGCAAAATTGGAATTTGTTTGGACGTCTCTTCCTGCACTAATGTTAATCATTATTGCTATTCCAACAATCAACACATTGTTTTACGCTGCAGACCCTCCAAAACATGCTCTAGAACAGCACACATTAAAAGCTATTGGCCACCAATGGTGGTTTGAATTTCGTTATCCTAGCCCTAATGAATCTGATAAAGAGATAGTGACAGCTAATGAAGTTTACATTCCAGTTGGTTATCCAGTATCCATTGAATTAGATTCAGTTGATGTAATTCATAGTTTTTGGGTACCAAAATTAGCTGGAAAAGTTGATATGGTACCTGCAGAAGGAAACACAATGTGGTTCGAAGCCGATGAACCTGGAGTTTATTACGGACAGTGTGCAGAATATTGTGGAGATTCTCATGCAAATATGAGGTTTAGAGTTGTCGCTGTTCCCGAAAATGAGTTCAATGACTGGTTAATTTACCAATCTACGCCTGCTACCGAATCAGCTGACCCATTAGCTTTAGAGGGTAAAGAAGTATTCAAAACTGCTGGTTGCAGTGGTTGTCATGCACTAAAAACAGTTGTTAACAAAGGATCCAAAGGCAGAATAGGGCCAAATCTTGCTCACGTAGCTTCTAGAAGGCACTTAGCTGCAGGAGTTTTAACAAACTCTGAAGATGGTGGACTTGTAAATGACTCTTATTTACAAGAAAACTTGCGTAATTGGATTCAGGATCCTAATAGTATAAAACCTGGAAATATTATGGCTGCCCAAGGGGTTGTATACACTAACCCTGACAGAAAACTTACTGAAGGTGAAATATCTGCACTTGTTGGGTATTTAACCACCTTAAAGTAAACAATTTGGAGAGAAATTTTGAGTTCATTACCAATACCAATACCAAATATTAGAATTCCTAGACCAGTTCACCCTACGGGTATTTGGAGCTGGTTTACTACAATAGATCATAAACGCATAGGTATTTTGTATGGAATCACTGCCTTCTTTCTATTTTTATCAGGTGGCGTCGAAGCCACTTTAATGAGACTTCAGCTTGCTGGTCCAGAATTAGGGATTGTGTCTGCAGCCATATATAACCAACTTTTTACCATGCATGGCACAACCATGATATTTTTGGCCATCATGCCATTAAGTGCTGCATTTTTTAATTATTTAATACCATTGCAAATTGGTGCTCGAGATGTAGCGTTTCCAAGGTTAAATGCGTTCAGTTACTGGACATTTTTAGGTGGAGCATTAATGCTTAAATTAAGTTGGATAGGTGGCGCTACAGATGCTGGGTGGTTCGGATATGCTCCGTTGACATCTATAGATCAAAATCCTGGGAAAGGAATAGATTTTTGGATCATTAGTCTACAAATTTTAGGAATAGCATCCCTAGCATCAGCATTTAATTTTATAGTCACTATAATTAATCTACGAGCGCCTGGAATGACTTGGATGAGACTTCCTTTATTTACATGGATGACTTTCATTACTGCTATTCTTTTAGTATTAGCCTTTCCTGTTATCACAGTAGCTTTAATAGAATTAACTTTTGATAGATATTTCGGTTTCAATTTTTTTAATGTAGCCAATGGAGGCTCAGTGGTATTATGGCAACACCTGTTTTGGGTGTTTGGGCACCCTGAAGTTTACATTTTGATACTTCCTGCTATGGGAATAGTCTCAGAGGTTCTACCGGTTTTTTCCAAAAAACCACTTTTTGGATACGCGACAGTTGTTCTTGCTGGAGCAATAATTGCATTCATGGGTTGGATGGTTTGGAGCCATCATATGTTCACTGTTGGATTAGGTCCTGTTGCAAATACAGTTTTCACAATAACAACAATGCTGATTGCGGTCCCGACTGGAATTAAAATGTTCAACTGGATAGGGACAATATGGGGTGGATCAATTAAATTAAATACCCCAATGCTATTCTCTTTAGGATTTATAGCAATGTTCTTAATTGGTGGGCTTAGTGGAGTCATGCACGCAGTATCAGCTCACGATGCACAACAACAAGATACTTACTTTGTACCTGCTCACATTCATTATGTTCTTTTTGGTGGAGCGATAATGGCGATTTTATCTGGAATTTATTATTGGTTCCCAAAATACAGTGGAAAAATGTACAGTGAAAAAGAAGGAAAAATACATTTTTGGCTAATGATGATTGGACAAAATGTCACCTTTTTCCCAATGCACTTTGTAGGCTTAGACGGTATGCCTAGAAGAATTTATACATACGCCGAAGGAATGGGTTGGGATCTATGGAATGCAGTCGCCACTGCTGGAGTATTTATTCTGATAGCTGGTTTTCTTGTAATGATCAATAACTTAGGCAGGCACTGGAGAAATGGGCCAACAGCGCCTTCAGACCCTTGGGATGGAAGAACATTAGAATGGTCTATTTCCTCACCTCCACCAGAACATAATTTTGACGAAATCCCGGTAGTCACTGCATTAGATGACTGGTGGGTAACTAAACAGGATTCTCAAAACAGGGCAGTTCCTGTTAGTGGTGGTTCAGGAGAGGAAACCCACGATATCCATATGCCTCAAGCCTCATACTGGCCATTTGTAGTAGCACTGGGGTTATTTGTCGGTGCATATGGTGTAGTATTTAATGACTTGATTTTCCCATACTTAATAGCAGGAATAGGGTTAATAATTACATTTATCGGTGTCTACTCTTGGTCTTTAGAACCGGTGAACGATCCAGAATAACAATTGAGGACATAAATTGGCTACAGAAGTAAATAACGATACAAATCATGATGATCATGAATACACAACGACAGGACTAAATCATCGTAAAATGTTGATGTGGGCCTTTTTGGGTTCAGATTGTATGTTTTTTGGAGCACTAATTGCCACATACTTGGTATACCAAGGGAAAAGTCTTGTAGGTCCTTATCCGGTAGATGTTTTTGATATACCTGTAACTTCAGTAAGCACCTTTGTCTTATTAATGAGTAGTATGAGTATGGTGTTAGCTTACGCAGCCCTAACTCAAAATAAAATCAGCGGTTTTAGAATTTGGATGGCTTCTACTGCAATCATGGGAGCAACATTTATAGGATTTCAAGTATATGAATTTAGTAGCTTCTCAACTTTTCATGTAGATATAGAATCCTGTAATGAGAAAATAGTGAAACACGGTATATTTGATGAATACGAAGAAGAATTGTGCGCGAACGCTAAAGAAGATCACGTAGAAACCCACGATGGATTACAACCTCAAACTAATTTGTTTGGGACTACCTTTTATACGTTAACTGGATTTCATGGGGCCCACGTGACATTGGGTATCATTTGGATATTATCTTTATTATTTTTATCTTATAAAAAAGGAATGATCACACCGGAAAGGCACCTCGATGTTGATTTGGCTGCGCTATACTGGCACTTCGTTGACGTAGTATGGATTGTTATATTTACGGTTATCTACTTATTTGGTGTATTCCCATTCCCAGGTTCTTAAAGGAAAAAAATGAGTCAAGAAGAAGCACATCACCCAACAGCAAAACAGTATTTTAGAATAGCAATGGTTTTAAGTGTCATTACAGCTGTTGAAGTTGGAATATTTTACTTGGAATTCCTTGGATATTGGATGGTACCGATTTTAGTAGTACTCTCTACAGCGAAATTTGCTCTAGTAGTCATGTACTACATGCATCTAAGATATGAACATAAGTTATTTTCATACTTATTTGTTAGTGGAGTTGTTCTTGCAACAATAGTGATTTTTGCTCTAGTTGCTCTTTTCAGTTTTGGAATTGGAAGATGGTAATATCAAGACTCACTCGTGATTAAAATTTGATTAATTCTAATTCTATTTGGTTACATTGGCACGGGCATATAGAGGTAGTGTTAGGACTCGGAGCTCTTCAACTAGCTTATTTATACTTCACAGGCCCATATCGAAAACGAAAATATCCTGATGTTCCAAACTCTCCCTATCGAAGTTTATTATTTACATTAGGTAACCTGATGATTTTCCTTTCTATCTCATCACCAATACATGTTTTGAGTGATGATTTTTTATTTAGCGTACATATGTTTCAACATGTTGTTATCACACTACTTTCGCCTCCATTATTGATTTTAGGAACTCCTAAATGGCTTATTTCACCATTATTCGATCAAAAAATTACACTAAAAATATTTAAAATAGTTTTTCATCCATTAATTACACTCGTATTTTTCAATTTCATATTTTCTGTTTGGCATTTACCTGTTTTATATGAATTATCTGTAAAATTTCATTGGGTCCATGTCTTTGAACATTTATTATTCATGTTTGCTGCGATAATGATGTGGTGGCCACTGTGTAGTCAAATCAAACAAATACCTCAACTCCCATATCCGTTACAAATGGTATATTTGTTTCTAATGTCTCTTGCTCAAATTATTGTTTTTGGAATTGTCACATTTGCTCGCCAACCAATTTATCAGCACTACATTCAGGCAGAAAGGATTTTTGGTATTTCTCCTCTACTAGATCAACAAATTGGTGGAATAATTATGAAGGTTGGAAGTGGATTTATGTTCCTATTCCTTATAGTGCTTGCATTCTATAAGTGGTATGATCAAGAAACGAATAAAAAGTGATTTTTATTAGGAGTAACAAGTGAATAATTTTGTTTTATCTATTTTAGTTCCCCTCGTATCTTTTGTAGCAATAGCAGTATATGCAATTGTTTTAGGATTCATTTTTTATCAACTACATCACCACACTGCCCTTGGAACTATAGGAGTCATTCTTCTAGGTTTAGTTTTATTAATATCTACACCCGTAATCGCATACTTTTTAGAAAAACGAACAAATTCATAATTCTTTTTTGAAATTCAAACTACTTCTTTTATTTTTATTAATAACGTCTTTTTTTTCTTGTCTCGATCTTGACGTAATTCAAGGAAATCCTCTCAATAATCATAATACAATTCCATTCAAAGTAATTGATCATCAAGGGCAATCTATAGATACAGCAAACATGAATCAAGATATATTTTTATTGACATTTGTTTTTACCGAATGCTCAAATGTTTGCCCAATAGTAACATCTCAAATTAAACAATCATTGATTTTAAATGATTCCGAAAAAGAAACTCCTGTAATACTCATCAGTGTAGATCCTGAAAATGACACAGAAGAAGCTGTATATAATTTCATAGAAAAATGGGAACTCACATCTAACTGGTCATACATTACAGGTAATAAAAATTCGCTAGAGCCCATTTGGAAGAATTATTTTATCAATCCTATTAATACACATCCGATGGAAAAATTAAGTAAAAACTTAGCTGCAAAAAACAGAATAATTCATACTTCACCTGTATATATTTTCAACAAAAACGGATCTGCAAAAGTTGTACATAATTCGCCAATAGATCCAGAAAAATTAGTGAGTGATATGAAGATTTTATCTAAAGAATAAAGCCTTACTTAACTAAAGCCTGTTTTGCAGAATCAACAATATTTGAAAATGCCTCTGGATCTGTGATAGCCATTTCAGACAATACTTTTCGATTGATTTCAATTCCAGCCAAATTCATTCCATGAATCAATTTACTGTAAGAAATCCCATTATCTCTAGCCGCAGCATTCAATCTTACATTCCATAACCTTCTCATATCACCTTTTTTCTTTTTGCGGTGATCATATGAATATTGAAGAGCATGAATCAATGATTCGTGAGCTCTGCGGTAAAGAGAATGTCTAACGCCTTGGTGGCCTTTTGTCATATTTAAAGTTTTTTTGTGTCTTCGACGCCTAACTACGCCAGTTTTGACTCTTGTCACGATAATTTCTCCAGTTATTTAGGTAATAATTTCTTTAATCTAGGAACGTCTGCGCTACTTACAGGAATAGTAGAAGAAAATTGCCTTTTCACTTTATTAGATTTTTTACGTCTAAGGTGACTCCTCAATCCTTTCATTCTTACCAATTTACCTGAACCGGTTACTTTGAATCTTTTTGCTGCACCTTTATGAGTCTTAAGCTTTGGCACTTTCTAAATCCTTATTATTAATTTCTTTCTTTAAATTAGCTCCAGGAGATAAAATCATTGCTAAAAATCTACCCTCAAATTTCGGTGGTGAATCCAATACTGCATCATCTTGCAAATCTTCTGCAACACTTTTCAATAATTCCATCCCTATCTGAGGATGTTGAGATTCTCTTCCTCGAAAAATTATAGACACTTTTACCTTAGAGCCTTCTAATAATAATCTTTTTACCATCCTAGTCTTTGCTTGCCTATCATGATCCCCAATTCTGGTTTTCATTCGAACTTCACGAAGTTGATTGTTAGACTTTGATTTTGATATTCTTCTAGCTTCTTTTTCTTTTCTTGTAGCTTCATATTTAAATTTTCCATAATTTAAAAATCGACATACAGGAGGCTTAGCAGCTGGTGCAACTTCCACTAAATCTAGACCTCGAGAAGTGGCCATCTCTATAGCTTCATCTAATTTAATTTCACCCAGTTGGTCACCCTTTTCATCTACGACTAAAACTGAAGGGACTCGAATTTCCTGATTCACTCTATAATTTTTAGGTATTTGATTTCTCCGTTATTTATTTAATAAGATAAAAAATATAGCACAGTAATAAGAATGCATCAATTCAAAAGTTCATTTTCTCAAATTTTGCTATCTATATATTTAGTATCAACTTCATTTTTGATTCGGTCTATCAAATTAGAAACTTCAATTGGCCCCAAATCTTCTCCTGATCTTAATCTAACACCTACAGTACCTGATTCTATCTCTCGATCTCCCATTATTAACATATATGGAATTTTGTTAATTTGAGCTTCTCTAATTTTGGAGTTCATTCTTTCACTTCTTGAGTCAATAGTTACCCGAATAGATTCAGATTGAAGTTGATGAACAATGTTCTCTGCATACTCAATATGACGATCTGCAATGGGAATAATTTGAACTTGGATTGGCGATAGCCATAATGGAAAAGCACCCCCAAAATGTTCAATCAAAATACCCATAAAACGTTCTAATGATCCAAAAATGGCTCGATGGACCATATAAGGTTGGTGTTCTTTACCGTCTTCAGCAATATATGTTAAACCAAATCTCTGGGGTAAATTAAAATCAAATTGAATAGTAGTACACTGCCAATGACGTCCAATGGCATCTTTAATATTTACATCAATTTTGGGTCCATAAAAAGCACCACCACCCTCTTCAATAGAAAATTCTAAATCTCGTTTATTTAATGTGTTTTTTAAAGAATTTTCTGCAATTTCCCATTGTTCTTCATTCCCAACTGCTTTGTCAGGTTTTGTAGATAGATTTAATGAAAATTCAGAAAACCCAAATGCAGAAAGCATTTCAAAAGTTAAATCTAAAACTTGGTCAATTTCAGATTCGATTTGTTCTTGAGTGCAAAAAATATGAGCATCATCTTGAGTAAAACCTCTTACTCTCATCATTCCATGAAGAGTCCCTCCTCGTTCATATCTATATACAGTTCCAAGCTCCCCAATCTTCATGGGCAAATCTCTGTAACTTCTCAAATTAGACCTGTAATACATAATATGAAATGGGCAATTCATAGGTTTTAAATAATATTCAACTCCATCTGATTCCATTTCTGGAAACATATTTTCCTGAAAAAATTCTAAATGCCCACTGGTATTCCATAAATTTGATTTCCCAATATTGGGAGTATGAACCAAATCATAACCACGTTGATAATGTTCTAGTCTCCAATAATCTTCAAAAATATTTCTAACTCTAGACCCTTTTGGGTGCCAAATAATTAAACCTGAACCAATTTCATCATTTATTGAAAATAAGTCTAATTGTTTCCCTAATAATCTATGATCTCGTTTTTGAGCTTCTTCTATTTGATGTAAGTGGTCATTTAAGGCTTGTTCAGATTCAAACGCTGTCCCGTAAATCCGTTGTAACATAGGACGACTTTCATCTCCTCGCCAATAAGCTCCAGCGACATTTAATAATTTAAAAGCTACAATTTTACTGGTAGATTCAACATGTGGACCTGCACATAGATCTTCAAAATCACCATGTTTAAAAGTTGAAAGAATTTCATTTTGAGAAATACCAGAAATCACTTCAAGTTTTAGTGGTTCATTTCTGTTCAATTCAATCAATTCTTCCCTATCATATTCACTGTATATAAATTGATGATCATCTTGAATAATTTTTCTCATTTCAGATTCGATTGCTTCTAAATCTTCTTCAGTAAAAGGTTTCTCTGACAGAAAATCGTAATAAAACCCATCCTCAGTAGGAGGACCAATAGCAAGTTTTGCTTCAGGAAACATTTTTGTAACTACATCTGCCATAACATGTGCTGCAGAATGCCGAATTCTATATCTTAAATCTAATAATTCTTGATTTATCATAAATTAACGTATTTATATCTTTATATTAAAACTACAACCTAAAGAAGGGAAAATGGTGTGATTCGAGACTACCATTCGGATATACTTTGGTCAACATATCAAAAGATAGGATCATATATTGAATAAATTATCTATAGACAAAGTTGGATTATATAGAAATAAAATTTTAATCAGATGGAATGATGGAAAAGAGTGTACTTATGACTGTCGGGAATTAAGAATTAGCTGCCAATGCGCAGAATGTGTTGAAGAATGGAGCAACAGACAACTTCTTGACCCAGGCAGCATTCCCAATGATTTGGAAGTTGAAGATCACTTAATGATAGGAAACTATGCGATACAGTTTTTGTGGAGTGATGGACATTTCACAGGAATTTTCCCTTTCAACGTCTTATACGAATTGTGCCCATGAACCCAAATAATCACCCTGTGAAAATCAAATCACAGGGTGATTAGAGTCTAATTTACACAGGTTTAAACTTAGGAAGAGCTATTTCATCTGTAATATCTTCAAAAACAACTTCCAATGGCATACCTATCTGCAATTTTTCTGGAGTTGGATCATCCATAACTATATTAGTAGGCATGGTTGGTCCTTCCTCTAATTCAACTATAGCAGTTACATAGGGTGCTTCAAAACCTGGATGTGGAGCCTTACCAGTCTCATATCCAACAATTGCAAAAGTATAAAGAGTAGCCTTGCCTGATGCCTGGATCCACTTTGTATCTCTTGGATTAGCACAAGGGATTGCTCTACAAATATCAGTAGGAAAGAAATATGCTTCTTTACAACTATTACAATATCTTAACCATAGTTCGCCTTTTTTCGCATTCTGCCAATAAACATCTGATTCCCCTTGAGGAACTGGAATTGGTTTGTTATAAGCCATTATTATTTTTCTCCTGTATTAATCTACCGCTAAAACTGTAGTACCAGTAGATGACAAGGATCCACCAGTTCCATTAACTAAAGCGATATTATGATCTTTTATTTGCCTATCTCCACATTCACCTCGAAGCTGTCGGACTGCTTCAAGTATCAAAAACATTCCATACATTCCTGAATGGGTATGAGAAAGACCACCACCATTGGTATTCATGGCGAAATCACCACCTGGAGCAGTTCTTTGATTAGCTACAAAATCTGCAGCTTCACCAGGCCCACAAAAGCCTAAGCTCTCTAATGTAGCCATTACAGTGTAAGTGAATGAATCATAAATCATAGCTAGATCAATATCTGAATGAGTGATACCTGCCATTTCCATAGCTTTGGGACCACTGTTCACAGCATTAGTTCGAGTCAAATCAGGCATTTGGCTAATCATTCCATGAGTTTGACCTTCTGCAGCTCCCAAAATATACACAGGCTTTTTAGCTGTATCTTTAGCTCTTTCTGCAGATGTAATGACAAATGCACCACCAGCGTCAGTCACTAAACAACAATCCAACAAGTGAAATGGCCAAGAAATCCATCGTGAATTATGATAATCATCAAAACTCATTTCATCTTTCATGTAAGATTTAGGATGTTTTAATGCCCACTTCCTAGTAGCCACTGCAATTTCTGCCATTCCTTGTCTAGTCTTGTCTTCACCATACATATGCATATATCGGCGTGCAGCCATAGAGTATGCAACTGGCTGACCAATAAACCCGTATGGAGTTTGATATTGAGGGTCAGGATCTGATGCATTTCCACCAGGTCGACTCCTCATGCTTCTTCCCGCCTCTCCATGTGTAACTAGCGCTACATCACAGTATCCAGCATCAATGGCTGCAATAGCATGGGCAATATGAATAATAAAAGATGATCCTCCAACTGCAGTTGTGTCAACAAAAGAAGGCTTAACTCCTAAATATTCTCCTAATTGAAGAGTGGATGTCCCAGCAGTAAATAGTCCATCAACATCTTTTAATGAAAGCCCTGCATCTGCTAGAGCATTGTGGGCTGCCTCAGCATGATGTTGTAAATTAGACTTGTCAGGCACTTTACCTATTTCATCTGATTCATCAACACCAACTATCGCAGCAGTTTTTCTTAAATCGG
>MDSV01213311.1_pt1 | contig 14559 bp, 11 predicted proteins | sample 810851 | NCBI WGS metagenome assembly MDSV01 (sample SAMN05326640, study PRJNA326480) | marine metagenome | isolation source: seawater | place: Atlantic Ocean: North East | collected 2012 | reverse complement strand
TAGTTGGTGCAGAATTAGATGTAATTATTCCACCAAAAGGCGGACACGGATTTAATGCAGTACAAGAATTAGGTGCTTTCTTTGTAATGACAAATACAAGTTTAGAAGGAACAGAATCAGCAAACTCTGGTGACGTTTCAGTTGCTAACGACTTTAGAAAAGTATGTTTAATTAGAGACCCAAAATCAGGTGGTTCGGCTGCTTCAGCAAATACATTAAGAGCTACAACAGCAATTAAATTAACTGGTGTATCAGGTTCTTTTAGCGTAGATGAAAAAATTACTCAATCATCAACAGGCGCAGTAGGAAAAGTTGTTGAATTTGATTCTACAAATGCCATAATTTATTTTGTACAAAGCAGACACTCAAATGAGGGTGTTGACGCAAACGGAAATCAAATTGCTTTTTCTAGTAATGGACAAATATCTGGCGAAGGCGGTACGCCTCCAACAGCAACACCTGATACTGGACATTCAGCAACAACAAATAACGTAGTATTCAATTCAGGATATTCTGTGCCAGAAATAGACCACGATTCAGGCGATGTTTTATATGTAGAAAACAGAGCGCCAATAACAAGAGCGGCAGACCAGACAGAGAATATCAAGTTGATTATTGAATTTTAAGGGGAATAACAGACTATGCCAAGTCCAACTGATTTTAACCTCTCTCCTTATTTTGATGATTTTTCAGAAGCGAAGAATTTTCATAGAATATTATTTAGACCAGCGTTTGCTGTTCAAGCGAGAGAGTTAACACAATCACAATCTATTATACAAAACCAAATTGAAAGATTTGGTGACCATATGTTCAAACAAGGAGCAATGGTTATTCCTGGTCAAGTATCTATTGATACAGAATACTCTTCAATAAAATTAACTTCAAAATCAGCTAGTTCAATTAACGATTATAACAATACAACTTTAACAGGTGGTACTTCAGGTGTAACCGCTGAGGTAATAAATGTTTCAGCAACAGACGGTACTGACCCGGATACTTTATTTGTTAAGTATAATAAATCTGGTACTGATAATACAAAAAATGTATTTGACGCTGGCGAAACATTAACATCAAGTGCTTCAGGTAGTCCAACGGTTGTTGTTGCTACAACTCATATTGGTTCAGCTGCAGGAATAAAAACAGGTGTATATTACATTAATGGATTTTTTGTTCAAATAACAGATTCAACTTTAATATTAGACAAATATACAAATACACCATCTTATAGAATTGGTTTAACGGTAACTGAATCATTTATTACACCTAATGATGATAATACTTTAAATGATAATGCTCAAGGCGTATCAAATACAAATGCTCCTGGTGCTCATAGATTTAAAATAAGTTTATCATTATCTAAAAAAAGTTTAGCAGCCACAGACGATAATAACTTTTTTGAAATTGCAAGAGTTGATAACGGTAAAATAAAATCTTTTGTAAGAAGTACAGAGTATGCTGTATTAGAAGAAACTTTAGCAAGAAGAACATTTGACGAATCAGGAGATTACGTATTAACAAATCCTGATTTTGATGTAAGAGAACATTTAGCTTCAGGTGATAATAGAGGTATTTTTGCCTCTGCTGATGGCGGTAGTGCAACTAAATTAGCAATAGGTGTTTCACCATTTAAGGCATATGTAAACGGTTATGAAAATGAAAAATTAGGAACAACTTTTATTGATGTTGATAAAGCAAGAGATTTTGATACTGCTAATAATATTAAAACAAGATTTATATTAGATAATTATTTTAATGTTAATAATGTTTATGGAACACCAGATGTAGGATTTGTTTCTGGTGATGTTGAAGCGTTTAAAACAATTAATTTATATAACGTACAAACAAGTGCTAGAGGTACCGAGAGACCCGCTTTAAATTCTGGCATACCACATATTGGTCGTGCTAAGTCAAGAGGTTTTCAATATGTATCAGGCGCTGAAACAAATGATATATTTGCTACAACAGGTGTTTGGCGACATTATATTTTTGATGTAGAATTATTTACTCATCTTCATATAACAACAGCAGTATCTTTTACAACTGGTGAAATAGTTGTAGGTTCTAATTCAGGTGCAACAGGTGTTGTACAAAGTGTTTCAGGTACATTTAATCAAGCAGCTGCAAGTATGAGTGATTCAGCAGATGTTGTAGTTTTCGCAACTGACCACGGATTAGAAGATGGTATGCAAGTTACCTTATCAGGTGGTACTTTTCAAATTAATAGTACAGCAGCGGCTCAACCTGCCGTATTTACGGTAAGAAATCATACTAATGATAGATTTGAATTGTTTAGTGCTGATGGTTTAACGAAACAAAATATTACTTCGGTAACTACACCTGCCACGGTTTCAAATGGTACGGTTGTTGTAAGTAATGTAAAAGGAAATTTTATAGAAGGTGAAACTTTAGTAGGTCAAACATCTAACAATACAGCAACTATTCAACAAGAGACAATTGGTTTTAAAGGTGTACAAAATAAAGAAATTAATGAAGTTAAACAAATTGGAATGGCAGGTTCGCCAACTTATACTGCTGACGCAGATTTAACTTCAACTTATGGTGACAATTTTAATTTACAAGGTAACGTATCAATAGCAAATAGTGATGGTACTTTAAGAGGTAAAGGTACAAACTTTCAAACAGAATTAAAAATTGGTGACCTTTTAACATTTACAAATGACGCTGGTGGTACAGAAAATGTTAGAATACAAAATATTACATCAGCTATTGAAGCCGAAATAGAAACTAACGTAAGTGGTTCAAGTGTTACCACGGCTGCCGTTGTAACCAGAAAAAGAGCAAAATTACAAAATCCAGAAAACAATGTATTGTTATATAAATTACCATATACAACGGTAAAAACATTAAAGACTACAACTAACTCTGGTCAAACAGATACAAACTTCCAAGTTAGAAGACAATTTACTGCCACGTTATCATCAAATGGTGACGCAACAATTTCAGCAGGAACAAACGAAACTTTTTCATCATTAGCTAATGGTGATTATTCTGTTTCAGTAATGACAACAGGCTCAGGTTCAACAGGTGCTGTAGGTGATACATTAAGTTTATCAGGTAGTAACCACGAGGGAAGTGTTATATTTGAATTAACAGGTTCTCCAGTAGGTAGAACATTAGACCTAGATTTTGGTGCTAACTTTGCAGGACATAAAATTAAAGTTTTAGCAACAATTAGTCGTTCAGTTGCAGGTTCAAAAACTAAATCATTAAACTCTAATCAAACATCAAGTGTATCTTCTCAATCAATTATTGAAAGTGGTATTATATCAATTGGTAAAGCAGATATACAAAAAATTAATAGTGTTAAAATGTCAGGTGGTTTTGGTGCGGCTGCTACAAGTTCAGATACAGATATTACAAATAGATTTGATTTAGATGATGGTCAAAGAGATAACTTCTATGATATTGGTAGATTAAAATTAAAACCAGGTGCAATCAAACCAACTGGTCAATTATTAATTAATTTTGATTTCTTCTCTCACGGTTCAGGAGATTATTTTGATGTAGATTCTTATTCAGGTGTTGTAAATTATGAAGACATTAAATCATATACATCTGATTCAACAGGTGAAAAATTTGAATTAAGAGATACTTTAGATTTTAGACCAAGAGTTGATGACGCAAGTACAATTGATAGTGGTAATAACGACAGGTCTTATGATGGTACAGGTGCTTCAACAATTGACGTGCCTAAATTTAATTCTGATATAACTTCAGATTTAGAATTTTACTTAAATAGAATAGATAAAATTTTCTTAACAAGAGAAGGTAATTTAAGAATTGTAAAAGGTTCTTCAGATTTAAATCCATTATCACCAGATAATTTAGAAGGCCATATGTTGATGGCAACCATAAGTGTACCTTCTTATACTTTAAATACAGCAGACGTATCACTTGATAGAGAAGACAACAAGAGATACACTATGAGAGATATTGGTAATCTTGAAAGAAGATTAAAAAATGTAGAATATTATACTCAATTATCTTTATTAGAAGCTGACGCTCAATCTTTACAAATACAAGATGAAGATGGTTTTGACAGATTTAAAAATGGTTTTGTAGTTGATAACTTTACTGGTCACAATGTTGGTGACGTGGGAAGTAATGACTATAAACTATCTATTGATATGGCAAGAGGTGAGGCAAGGTCAAGATTTTCGGAAGATGTGGTTGAGTTAACAGAGGTTGATGATAAAAACTTTTCTGACGGAACATTTATTACAGAGGCAGATAGAGTATTATTTAATTATGCAAAAACTGGTGATTTAATTACTTTACCATATACAGAGTCAAATTTCATACAACAACCATTTGCTACTAAAACAGAAAACTTAAATCCTTTCTTAATATTTAATTGGATTGGCGAAATTGATTTAGACCCACCAGTTGATGAATGGAAAGAAACTAGAGTTGCACCTGAAATAGTTGCAAACGTAAATGGTACTTTTGATATTATGGCAATTAACAGAGGATTAAATCCTGCTAATAATGAAATACCTGTAGGTACGGTTTGGAATGAATGGCAAGACCAATGGTCTGGTAATCCTAGGTCAAGTGCAAACTGGCAAGGTAACAGATTAGTTCAAACAACTTCAAGAACGGTTGGTCAAGTAAGAAGTGGTATTAGAACATCAATAGTTCCTCAAACGGTTAGACAAAGTTTAGGTAGTAGAGTAATATCAGTTGCTTTTGTTCCTTTCATAAGAAGTAGAAACGTAGAGTTTCAAGCATATGGTTTAAGACCAAATACAAGAGTTTATCCTTTCTTTGATAACGTTGCAATTTCAACTTACGTAACCCCAGATGGTGGTTCTTCAGGTGGAAATATAATTACAGATTCAACAGGTTATGTAAAAGGAGTTTTTGCAATACCTGACCCTAATGATACAACAAAACCTAGATGGCGAACAGGTAAAAGAGTATTCAGATTAACAAGTTCATCTACAAATAGTTTAGATAGAACAGCAGTATCAACAGCTGGTGAGGGTGATTATGACGCAAAAGGTTTATTAGAAACAACGCAAGAAGCTATTATTGCTACAAGAGAGCCGAGAACACAAAGAACAACGGTAACATCTACTCAAACAACTACTAGAAGCGCTAGTAGAGTTATTGCAGTTAGACAACCACCAGATAATGGTGGTGGTGGCAATGGCGGAAATGGCGACCCATTAGCACAATCATTTATGGTTGATGTAGAAGATGGTATATTCATAACTTCACTTGACGCTTTCTTTGCAACAAAATCATCTACGTTACCAGTAAAAGCAGAAATTAGAAATATGGTTAATGGTTATCCAGGACCTAAAGTTTTACCTTTTGCAAAAAAATGGATAAATCCGAGTTCAGTAAATACAAGTACAGACGGTTCAACAGCAACTACATTTACTTTTGATTCACCAGTTTTCTTACAAGAAGGTGTTGAGTATTGTATAGTTCTTTATTCAGATTCAGTTGACTATACAGCTTATGTTGCAAGATTAGGTGAAAAACAAATTAACTCAAATAGAATTGTATCATCACAACCTAATATCGGTGTTTTATTTAAGTCTGCTAATAATAGAAGTTGGACTGCTGAACAAATGGAAGATATGAAATTTACATTGAAGAAAGCAGTATTTGATACTTCAGCACCAGGTACTTTAACATTAACAAACTTAAATGATATGCCTGTTAAAACATTAAATGCAAATCCTATTAGAACATTTAATGGTTCAAATCAAATTAGAGTTTTCCATCCTAATCACGGTATGCATAGTACATCTGATAATGTTACCATTGCAGGATTGCCGTCAGGTACTTATAATGGTATTGCTCACTCAGCTATCAACGGAACATATACAAGTATTAAAAATATAACTTTAGATAGTTATGATATTGTAACCACAGGCACAGCAACTGCTACAGGTGATATTGGTGGTTCAACAATGACAGCAACTAAAAATATTCCATTTAACTTATTACAATTACAAATTGGTCACGTATTACATCCGTTAACAAATATTCAACCTAGTATTAGAACAACATCAGGTAAATCTGTACACGGTTCAGAAACACCATTTGTTAGACAAGGTACTTCAGAAAAACGAAATGTAGTATTAGGAGATAATATTTACTATACAGAGCCAAGAATGGTTGCAAGTAGAATAAATGAAACAAATGAAATGTCAGGTCAAAAGTCTATGATACTTCAATTAATTTTATCTACTTCAAACTCTAATGTATCTCCTGTAATTGATTTAAAAAGATGTAATGTATTTGCAATAACAAACAGATTAAATAATCCTCTAGTATCATCAACTAATACTTTTACAGGTGATGGTTCAACAGCAGGATTTACATTATCATCTACACCAGCAGACGTTCATTTATTATCAGTTAAAAAATCTGGTAAAAAATTAGCACCAGTAGATGACTTTACTATATCAGGTACAACTTTAAATTTAACAACTGCTCCAGCCGCTGGCGCAAACATTGTTGCTAAATTATCAAACACTATTGATTATGAAGATGATATATCAACAGAGGGTGGTTCTACTGATGGTTCTTATATAACTAGACCAGTAAGTTTAGAAAATCCTTCAACAGCAATTGATGTTAGATTGGCGGCAAGTGTAAGGTCAACATCTAATATTAAAATGTTCTTTAGACTAACAGGTGGTGAAGAAACAAGAAGAATACAAGATATTGAATTTACACCATTTAATGTAGATGGTAGTTCAGATACAAGCGTAGCGCCATCAACAGGTGACGAAGTAAATGATATAGATTTCAAAGATTACAAATTTAGTGTAAAAGATTTGCCTGAATTTACATCTTTTCAAATTAAAGTGGTATTCAGAGGAACAAACTCTGCTTATCCAGCAAGATTAAAAGACTTTAGGGCAATAGCATTGGCATTATAATGAGTATAAAATATAAAGTAGAAGGATATGAAGGATTAGTTAAAGATAGCAACTCACAAGCTATTATAAACACTAACGCTACTGAATATCAATTATATATGCAAAGAAGAGAAGGTAGAAAAAGTCAAAGCGACCAAATTAAGTCTGCTTGTAGAGAGATAAATAATTTAAAACAAGAATTGCGTGAAATTAAAAATTTAATCAAAGGATTAATAAAATAAAATGGCTGTAAGACAAATATCACAAACAGATAGTTTAGAAAAACTACGAACAGAGTTTAACGGTTTAGCCGCTACAGACTTTGGAGATATTGCAACATTAGATAGTTCAATTGCTGCTACAAGTATTGTAGGTGCAATGAATGAAACTATTGCTCTTGTATCGGCAGCTGCAGGTTTTTTTATAGTTGATGAATCTTCAACAAGACAATTAATTGGTTCAGGTCAAGAATTACAAGTAAGAGGTACTACAAACGAGGTAACGGTTGCAGTTCAAGCAACTGACACAATGGTTGTAGGTTTACCATCAGACGTAACCATATCAAGTTCATTAACGGTGGGTGCAACTGGTATTAGTTCATCAGGAAATATAGCAACAACTGGTTCAGCAGCCGTAAAAACAAATACTATTGATGATGTATCAGGTGGTGTTATAAACATTAACGCTGCTATCATTACAACTGGTGACGCAACATTAGGTTCTATTAATGTATCGGGTAATACAATTACATCAAACAATTCAAATTTAGTTACCTTTAATGATAACGTATCAACAGGTACAAATAAATTAACGGTAAACGGAACAGAATATGGTGGTACTTCAGGAGATATTTTTTCATCTTCAGGAGAAACTAGTTTTGGTTCTTCAATAAGATTAGCACCTAACAAATTATTAATATTTGAAGGTGCAACAGATGACACTTTTGAAACAGCAATTTCGGTAACAGACCCAACAGCAGACAGAGTAATTAATATACCTGACGCAGGTGGTGATGTAATGTTAACAGGTGGTACTGGCCAAGTAGGTAATACAAATATAGCAGACAATACAATAACATCAGCTAAATTTAATAATGCAGTAAGTTTAGTTTTATATAATAGTTCAGGTGTCGCATTAAAAACTTTGTTTGGTGCAGGTGCTTAGAATTAATGAGGATTTATTATGGCAGTTGTAAGACCAGTTTATTATAATAGTGGTAACATCCAGAGAATGGATGATACTATGTTTGGTTTACTTAAAGACACTTTTAGATATCAATTTCAACAAGCAAGTCCAATCACATTATCAGTAGTTAGTTCAAGTGGTAATTTAACAGGATTGCCAATGGTAGATACACGTATGCAGGCCGGCGCTTCTTTAACTAGAACAGAAAGATTTTCTACTGAAGCTGAAACTGCTGAGCCTACACAGGTTACGGTAAGTTATTCTAGGTTAGACCAAACTATTTCATCTGCTCCTACTTTAGGCAATGATGATGGTAAAAGATATTTTTGTTATATTGATGATACTGGTGATGTTAAAGTTATGAATCACGGCGATATGTTAGATACAATTGTTAGACCAGTAATTGAAGAATTAGTTTCAGGTTCAACTGGCGCAGACCAAGCAGGTACTTATTTTATTAATAACTCATCATCAACTAGTTCAAATCAAAGTTTAGTATCTTCAACTCCTGTTTTTATTGATACACGAGCAGATTTAACAGCTTTTACTTCAGGCGGTATTGGTGAAACGCAAGACCAACCTACTACAATTAATAATTATTATTTAAAAAAATGTACAATGTCGGCACCATCACTATCGGTATTACCTTTACAAATTCGTAGTGATAACAACATACAAGAATTTACATCAGCGGCAGTAAATACATTAGCAAATGAATTAATGCAACACGAAGTTATTTCTAGTTCAGGTGCATACAAAATTAGTTATAGTATTAATGGCGGTGGTTTAAATAGAGGTTCAGGTATGGCAGATACAAGATTAACAGGTGGTACTGGTAATTTTCAAACAAGATATGTTAACACAAACGATTACAGAGCGCAAGAATTTCCTGATGGCACACCAACAACAATAAACACTTATTACTTGAAAATTCAAAGAACAACTTAATTATGAATTATGAATATATTATTAACAGGCGGTGATGGCTTTATAGGTCAAAATCTATATAATCATCTTACTAAAAATCACAAAGTAATCAACATAGATAAAGTTTCGGGTTATGATTTATTAACCTGTGATTTACATTATAATACAGACTTGGTAATTCATTTAGCAGGTTTATCAGGTGTTAGAGATAGTTTAGATAAACCTGAAGAATATTGGAAACAAAATGTAATTGCAGGCCAAAGAGTATTTGATTTTTTTGCAGATACTAAAATCTTATATGCTAGTTCATCTACTGCTTGGGAACCTTGGCGTAATCCTTATGCTATGAGTAAATATAGTCTCGAGCAAATAGCACCAGAAAATAGTTTAGGTATGAGATTTACAACCGTGTATGGACCTAGTGCAAAACCTAATATGTTAATACCTAAAATTTTAAGAAATGATGTACAATATATTAATACAAATCATAAAAGAGATTTTATACACATAGATGATATTATTAGTGCAATAGATATTTTAATGGTAGAAAATGTAAATGGTGTATTAGACATAGGCACAGGTCATAGTCATAACTTGGTAGATATAATTGATTACTTTAAAATTGATTGTGAAAATAAAATAGGTGGCGAAAATGAGAGACTAGATAATAAGGCTGATATAACAACACTAAATAGATTAGGGTGGAAACCTCAAAAAAATTTATACGATTATATAAAGGAAAATAGAAATGTTAACTGAAGTGAATTTAAAAGAACATCTGACTAAAGCATATTTTATTGATGGTGAAAGAAAAAATATTGAAGTATTATATACATCTGAAGACTTTAAAGAAACTTATAGTGCTATCATAGAATACGATACAAAACATCCTGATTGCCAGGCATTATTAGAAGTAATGAGTTTAGATGATTTACACGAATCAACTTATCAACATAAAAAACAAGAAAGATTAGCATTTGAACAAGAGGCGATTGCTATTGCAAAGAGAGCAGGTCTAGTATTTGATTATAATAAAATAGATACTAAATTTTTTCCTGCTTTAGTAAAAGCATTATTTGAAGACGCAGATAATGAAGACCACTTATTTGCATTAAAACTAGCAATGTTTGATATTGATAAGATAAAAGATTCTAAAAATCAAGAATTAAAAAAAGATTTAAGACAAGCAAAAAATAAATTAGAAATAATTAAATCTGCTATTAAGATTTTTGAGGCAGAAAGTAATTAGAATACCAACCTGTCCAGCCTTCTTCTAAAACGTGGTGCATTTGTCCTAGAGTACAAATATTATAATCTTTTGGTCTAATATACATATGGTCTTTTATTGAAGGACATATATTAGGATATGTTTCATAATTTATAATTTCGTGATAATAAAACTCATCACTTCCTTTATTATATCTTTTTAAATAATAATCTTCATTAGATTTAAATTTTTTCCATATATAAGAGACATCACCTGTCCAAGATACAATAGAAGAATTTAAAGGTGTATGTGCTGGTTCTCGCCACCAACTATCATCAAGTAAAGTAAAGTTTTGTTTTACCATATTTTTTAGTTCGCCAAATATAACTACATCTAAATCAAAATATAAGTTTTGGCCGTCTTTGTATATATCATACATTTGAAGTTTGTTATACCAATTACCATATAAATCTGAAGATACAATAACAAATTCATCATACTTTAAACCTGAATAATTATCTATCATATGTTTTAAGTTTTTAACGTGCCAGTTATTAAACTTATCACCAAATCTACAACATATTATTCTCATATCCAATTATCCTTAATAAAGTCTTCTTTATGGTCGTGTATTGTTTTACCTGGACCGGCAAAGTGTACTATTTTTATTTTCTCATTTACATTACCCATAACAGCATAATCAACATTATACTTTTGACAATATCTCATTTGTAATTCTAAATTTTCTCTAGAGTCATTTGTGTATTTAAATAACCATTCGCCAGGCACCGTCTTTATATTTCTAACCGTGTTGTAAACAAAATTCTGTTCACCATAATATTTTTTATGTACAATACCTTCATTGTAAAAGTGAAGTTGCCAGTATTCTGGATTTAATGAAAATTTATCCCATACATTCATTAGTGTGCCTGATTTAAATTTATAAAATCCACCATTCTTTTTTAGTTTACCGTCCCACCAGGCTTCATAAGTCAATAACTCTTTATTCTTTACAGGCCATTTTAATAATTCATCTACATTACCTGTTATGACTTGGTCAATATCCATAATTATAATATCATCATCTGGTGTTTGATATGCAAAATCAGGACTAAAAAATTTTAGTTTGTGCCAATGATATTTTATATTACTATGTGGATTTAATGGTAAAACCCAATCAGCTTCTACATTAGGGTCATCACTTATACATACACGTTGAAAATTTATACTAGAGTTTCTTTTTAATGCTCTATAAAATTTACCAACATAATCTGGTGTATAAAGACCTTTATGATAAACGGTACAAATTTTAAGCATAGACATTTCTCCATACAATATCAAATCTTTTATTAATAGCGTGTATAAATTTTGTATCTTTTGGTATAAACAATTCTTTATCAAAAAAGTAATGCCATTTATCATCTAACCATTGTACAGGTACTTTATTTTGTTTAAGTTTAAAACCAAATAATGTTTCATTATCATAACCAAAATAATCAACTATCTTTTTAGGAAAAACAGACGTATCAAACTTTAATTGTGTCATTTTAATCATATCTTGGTCAAATTGATTAAAGTAAGCCAGTTTATATAGATGTTCTTTATTAACACCTATAATACCAGTATTAATTACATCACACTCTGAGCTAATACCACTATCTAATAACATTGCTTGAGTGTTATAATATTTTGAGTTAGGACTTCTAATTGTTTGTGAAGTTTCGGTGGTTTTTTCAATTGGTAAAACTCTCTCATTATTGTTTAATACAGCAATACCTTTTGATAAATCCCATACATCAAAAAAGTTTTCATCTGTATTAGGTATAACATCAAAATCAAGATATAATATCTCATCATATTTTGCTGAAAATTTATATAGTAAATATATTTTATAAAAATTAATAATATTATAAGTTGTTAGAAAAGGATACTTATTTTTCATTTCATTATAATAACTTAAATACTTATTGACAAATACAAAATCACAACCTATACCACCAGCATATAATTGTTTACATTGTAATAACTGATTATGATTTTCTAAAAATTGTTTTTTAGTATTTAAGTTTGTTTCTTTATTATCTACAAACTGATTATCTGGCACTTCAAAGTGCATAGAAAAAATTAATCTCTTCATAACTTACCTATTAATAAAAATCTAGTGCCTCTTTCGTCTCTAATTCTATCTTCAATCATAACCTCTGCTTTTTCTGGCAATTGATATTTAAACTCTTCAATAGATGACACACAATTTATATGTGTAGGTATATCATACATATTATTTGATTGAAAAGCAAAGTAAGCAGGTTTAACTCTATTCCACCAAGGATTTTTATATTCAGGTGCAGGTCCCCATTGTTTCATAGGTTTCATATGTTCGCAAGAAGTATTGATAAACAAATCAGTTTCTTTATATTGGTCTCTAAAACTAGAAAAAACATCATCTGATATAAATTCGACATTTTTATATTCATCAAATATTCTATGTTTTGCTATGCTTATAACTTTAGGGTCTTTATCAATTAAAGTTATTTTATCTACATACTTAAATGCTGGTATTAATATACTTCCATACCAACCACCAAATATAACAATACGACTATTTTGGTCAACTAATTGTAAATCTTCAACGTGTTTAATTAAAACTTGTTTAGATTTAAATTGATTGGGGCTAACTGAATCAAGAAAGTCTTTATTCTCTCTTACTTCTTTCATCATTTTTTTAAGTGTATTTAATTCTATCATTTGTAAATTACCTTATCATTAATAACCAATATATCTAATGCAGTTTTTTTAAATGTATCTAACGCTTGTGCCGGTGTTTCAACAATAGGTTCTTGACAATTAAAACTTGTATTTAATAACATAGGTACACCTGTCTCTTTGTAAAATGCATTTATAATGTCATAAAACTTTTGATTAAACTTTCTATTGACCGTTTGTATTCTTGCAGTACCATCAACGTGAGTAATACCTGGTACTTTATCTGATTTAACTTTACAGATACGAGACATATAAGGACTAGGTGAGTTAGTATCAAAGTAATCTTTATAATGGTCTTCTAATACTGCTGGTGCAAATGGTCTAAAGTCTTCTCTCATTTTTATTGTTTTATTAATTACATCTTTTATATCTTTTCTTCTAGGGTCTGCTAATATACTTCTATTGCCTAAAGCACGATTACCACTTTCTGATTTATCTTGAAACCAACCAACTATTTTACCATTAGCAATTTCTTTTGCAATCTTTTCATAATCAGCAAATATAAAACCAGGAAAATCATACTCTTGACCACTAAAAGTTTTTGATTTATGTACAATGTTATTAATATTAACATTAGCGTGTTGATAAACACCTATTGCTTGGCCTTCATCACCAACAGCAGGTGGTACATAAACGTTTTCATAATGTTTAGTAAACTCTTCATTCATATATCCATTATATGCAACCCCACCAGCAATACAAAGATTTTCGCAAGTCTTCAACGGATAGATATGTTCTTTTATTTTATCTAAAGTAAATTTTTGTAAAGTAAATGCTAAGTCTTCACGGCCATACTTTGCAATATTAATGAGTTTATGTATATCATAATTTTTCTCTCGGATATCGCCGGAGACTATCGTTTCAAACACATCATAGTAGTATTGATTAAAACTACCATAGCCGACTAACCCCATCAGTTTACTTGCGCCTAATGACCCAAATCCAGTCAGTTTAGACATCTGATTCCATAACCACCCTAAAGGCAACTCTTTTGACAAGTCTTTTATATTCTCATCTTTGTCAACAAATATACATCTAAATTTAGCACCTATTCCGTCAATGGCAAGTATATCTGAAAACTCAAAACCAGAGTTAATAAAAGCATATACAGCGTGAGACTGGTGGTGGTCACAATAATATATGTCATCTTTAAAAACAAAATCATATAGTTTTTTAGGCACAAAGTCAAGAAACTCTTTGTCTAATATTTCTTTAATCATTCTAATACCACCAATAGTGTATGAAAATGCTAATACACCATCTGTCTTTTTAAAATATTCATTTACAAATTCATTATTTAAATCGTAATTATTTGTATCTAATTTGCCGTCTTTACGTTTTAAGTTATGTTTAAATCTTGTATATCTTTCCATTTGTCTATGCAGTTTACCGTCATAGACATTATGGTCGTGTAAATTTAAAGCAACAGCGTTTATATTATGCATTTAATACCTTCGCATATTTTCTAAAAGGAAAATGACCTTTTGGTGGTACCCATTCAGTACAAGTTTTACAATAGTTCTCATACTTAAATAATTGCCAGTTCATCATCTTATCTATATTCTCTTGCGT
>MDSV01093484.1_pt1 | contig 14559 bp, 16 predicted proteins | sample 810851 | NCBI WGS metagenome assembly MDSV01 (sample SAMN05326640, study PRJNA326480) | marine metagenome | isolation source: seawater | place: Atlantic Ocean: North East | collected 2012 | reverse complement strand
TCGTATTCTAAAATAGTAAGCCCATCTTTATCGACATCCGCAGGCCACTTTAATGGTGCGCAGGTCTCAGAAACTTTGGCAGCAGGATTACTGTTTTTGATTTCATCCCAATCCGCCTGAGCTTCTGGCGACAGTGTTACATGTATACTTCCGACAATATTATCGACCAGCTCTTTAAAGGGGGCGGGGTCGACTTTCTTATCGACTTCCTCACGAGTGCCAGAGGCGTTTTGATGAATACTCAGAGCGAAGCGTACAATATGAGATCGAGAGACTGGAATAAAGACATGACAAACAGGGTTTGCTCCGCTATAGGTCTTTTCGGTATCAAACTGCACCGATGGCACATCAAGCTGTTCAAGAGTCGACCAGTTCAAAGGGCCAATGTAATGCATCTTCCCTGTTTTTTCACGATATACCCTATGTCCATAGGTTGCAGTCAAAAAAGCAAGCGCCGCAGTCTCCAGCGCACTAGGATGCATAAAATTAACTTGTGGATTAGACTCGACCAGCTGTATGACATCAAGATAGCACGACACTCCACCCATGTGACCAGTAAACCAAGGACCACAAAAACTCCAGCTCCGGAAAAATAACTCTGTATGTTGCCAGCTTTGACTAGGTTGTTCATTCCAGTTGAGCACTCTGGCAGATTTTAAAGAATATGATTTTTTCATTCGCCTCTGTGGCGTTTTCCCATAGGGGGAAGGGTTATGCCGCGGCGCTTTAAATACTACCCTTGTACCGGCAAGCAAAGCCGATTGTGTAGTCGAAGAGTTAAAATCCGGCCCGACTGGACTACAACTTTCTGGTCGATCTCGCAGTTTTAATTTCGAGAATTTAATGAAATTTCGCATTAAAACTTGCCTTTCAATTTATCGTGATGTTTTGGTAATAAAGTCCTAACTAGATCGTTGCCTACGATAGCGACAGTTCCCGCACCTTTTCCTGCCGCAACAGCCCCACCAATGACGGTAAGAAAGGTGGTAAGTGCAGCCGGAGCTGTCAAGCTGACTCCCGCCACGCCAGCGACCCCAGCCGCAATAGTTGCGCCAGTCATAATGATACCTTGCAAACTTTTACCATAAGCAAAAGCATCAACGCCCGCCTGCAATGCAGTCAGACGATCATTTTCACTCTTCCAACGATTCCAGTTCATCTCGAGGTGCTCACGATTCCCCACAATATTGATAGGACGTGTCTTGATGAACTTGCGGTCCAGCAGGACTCCAAGGCTGTGCGCTGCTTTAACTGCGGTATTTGGAGAGGTAGTCGGATTAAACATAAACACCACATGACCAGGTAGCTGAACCCCCTGAGAAGCCAGAATAGTCATAGCCTGTGTTAGCACACCAGAGCCGCCATCTTCAGAAACCCAAGTAACACCTTCAACCTTCTTAGCATCGTACATAGTACGTGCCAGTAGCAGGGCAGATTCATGTAATTCTGTATATTGATTAACCCGAATCGCATTTCGATAATTTTTCAAGCCACCAATACACTTCTCACCCGGGGTGAAATGAAGATCAAAGCCTTTAGTATTAACCCTTAGACCACCTACATGTGGAGCCTCCCCAATCCTGGGAGCGGCAACATCTGCTGCCGACATAGGACTGTCGTAGCCGCTGTCAGAAATTGCAACTAATCGATCTTCTTTATGCTCAATCAGCCCATTTTCTCTGAATTCAGCCTGCCAAATATCGTTTACTTTTGATGCTTTGTATAACCCCGGCTTCTTCCCTGATTCAATAAGCTCCCCATAGTTAATATCAGCCTCAAAATGAAGGATCTTGAAGCCATCAGCATCAAGCTTTTCACAGGTCACCTTACAGCCCGGCAGGATCATCACGAACTCTTCCGTTCCGTTGCGATGAACTGCACCGGGTTTAACGAAGATATTACTCTGGTGCAGGCGACCCGCAGCGAGCTCATTAATGGCTTTAACCGTTATCTCAGCCCAGTAGTTATTACCATCACGGGCTAATTTAACTAGCTGGTCATAAACGGGCTTGGCAGTTGGAGTGATTTTGACTGGCTTACCGGAGTGCTGGCCAGCAATGACCACGTCTTGAGCTGGGGCGGAGTTGGAGAGCATAGTTGGCATCCTTGTCTCTGATTCAGAGTAGCGATTTAGTCCTGCTTACGCCTGAGAGTATAAACACTTTTATTCCAGAAAAAAGGCATTCGGGCCACAGCTACATTGAGGGGGAATAAAAAAGCCGGCACCTTGTGCCGGCTTTTTTGTGCCTTAGTCAGCCTTCTGTATAAAACTAAAGAATCGTTAATCCAGTCACGTACAGAACTTCGCCCGGTGCTCCGGTAACAGAGCCGCCCGGCGCCTCAAGACTGACGGCGACCGCTTTAATGGCAATGTCGTGGGTATTCACCGCAAGGGCCCGCGTGATACGTCCGCTCTCTGGCATCAGACCCAGCGATACTGGCGCGCTGCCATCTTCGGGCACAATCCAGAGTTCGTAATCATGCTGATCCGATGTTTCCACGGCAGCTGTTGCCTGTACGGTCAGTTCATTACCAGCGACTTCCATCAACCACAGAGGCTGGTCATCCTGCGTAAACACAGCAACCTGCTCGATCATAGTTTCTGGTACGACTCCAGGCACAACGGTTGGATCTGGGCGCATCAGGAACACGCCGATGAGCAGCACTGCGGCAGTTGCAAAACCACCAGCCCAGGCCATCACGCCTTTACTCTGAGGCTCATCGTTAGCAGCGCTCTGAGTTGTATCAATGAAGCCGATGCGACGGCTGATTTCCTGCCAGACTCTTTCTGGGGGCTGACGAGATTCAATTTTGCCGTTCATTGGTGCAAGCAGCTGCTCCCAGTGCCAAACCCTTTCCCGTACTTTCTGGTAAGCCTGCATCAAGCGGACAAATCGGCGACGGGCCTGTCCCTGCATGGTACCCATGACATAATCGGCCGCCAGCGCATCGAGACGTTCGTCATTTACATAATTCATTCTTCAAGGCACCTCTTCAGTCTTTGAAGGCCACGACGTATCCAACTTTTCACGGTGCCTAAAGGCGTTCCCGTGTGGGCCTGTATCTCCGCGTGCGTCATGCCGCGATAATAAGCCAGGTGAATGTATTGCAGATCATGCGTATCCAGCGTCTGCATACAACGCTCCAGAGCCTGATTTTCAGGATCCTCTGGTTGCTCCGGGGCAATCAGTTCCGGGGCACCCTCTTCATCGAGAGAATCCTGTCGGTCCTCCTTTGCGCTCTTTGACCTCAGCAGGTCAATGCAGCGATAGCGCACGATGCTGCTCATCCAGGTCATCACACTGCCACGGCCCTGATGATAGTCTCCCGCGTTATGCCAGATTTTGACAAAAGCCTCCTGCAGGGCCTCCTCTGCACGTTCCGGTGAACGCATTAGTTGCATAGCCACGCCGTACAATCTTGGCCCCGCGGCCTGGTACAGCTCCTCAAACGCTGGTCGCTCTCCCCGAGCCACGCCTCTGATCAGCTGTAGCTGAAGTTCTGGATCCATACAGAATAACTCCTTTAATGATCGTTATGACTATATACGGATAGCCCTGCTATTCAGATTAGATGGCATTTAACCACTGTGCCCGATGATGACTCATATCAATGTTTCAGCTTAACTCAGGTGTATTCTGGTACATAGGGGCTGAGAAGCGCCAACACGCCTTATCATGGGAGAAACTATGAACATCGAGAGAATACGAATCGATCTTCTGGAGCGCCTTGAGGCGCTGGAAGCGCGCTCTGATAAAGCCTCGCGCCATGCCAGCCACCGCGACGAGCCACTGTCTGCCGACTTCGAGGAGCAAGCGACGGAATCCGCCAATGACGAAGTTCTGAGTGTCATTGCCGATGAGGCCTTACATGAAGCTGACCACATACGTGACGCGCTGAAACGCATCGCCCTCGGCCACTACGGCATCTGTGATCAATGTGGCGACCAGATTGCCGAAGCCCGTCTGATCGCCGTTCCTTACAGCACGCGCTGCATTGAATGCGCGTGACTCCTGTCCAGACGAGCCTTAGATACGCGCCAGCACCCAATAACTCCCCAGTACTGCCAGTGCTGCCGAGAGGTAGCGAACCAGCACCTGACGATACCAACCCAGGCGGCGCAGACTGATAAGCAGCGGCATGACCACCAGGGTAATCGCAACCTGTCCCGCTTCGACACCCAGATTGAAGCCAAACAGAGCCCAGACAATGTTTCCTGTGCCCGTCGTCAACTCACCAAGCACGCTGGCAAAACCGAAACCGTGTACCAGACCAAACAGGAATACAACAACGGCACTGACTGGTAAGTAAGGGCGAAGATTATGCAACGCTGCAACCACCACAGACGCAGCGATGATCAGCTCAACCCAATAACCGGGTAATGCTAACCACCCCAGAGCACTGGCACTCAGAGTCAGTGAATGGGCAATGGTAAAGGTAGTTACGTACAGCAGAGCGGTTTTAACACAGGTCCGCACATCTGCTGCTGGTTGCCAGTCTTTCTTCTGTTGCACCAGAACTGAGACCAACAGCAAGGTGAGCAGGAAAGCTACGTGGTCAGGACCCAGCAGAATATGAATGATGCCCTGAACAAAAAACTCAGAAAACGTCTGCTGGTTCAGCTGTGCAGTCGTCATTTCCGGATTAATAGAAAAACTACCTGAGGATTCCAGCACACCCTGGCGAGTCAGGTCACCAGACGAGAGGTCCCACAATAAACGGTGTTCAGGAAGCAGTGAAAATAATCCGGTATATGTTACTTCGACGCGTCCTTCAGAGGCACATACAAACGTCACCGGAACAATTGCCGAGGCCATAACGCCGCGAGCATTATTAAACCTCAGAGGAACATTGAACTGTGGGATGCATGCTTCGCCCCCCTGCTGAACCTTGAGATGTCGGCCGACATAAGCCCGGATCTCCGGTGTCATGGCTTTCACTTCTCCCCAGAGGAGTTCACCATCGCGATTCTGATCCAGCCCCAGGCTTTGCTCAAGGTCAATCAACTGCCATTGAACCGAGCCACGTAATCCATCCGTTGTTTCTTTGAGTGTCAGTAGTGCAGTACTGCTTTGATGAGCAAAAGCCATCGTTGGTAACAGAGCCAGAATCAGGAGAATAAAACGTCTCATAGCAGCTCTCCCTGTGCAGCAACATAATGATTTTTCTGTGCGTTATTTACTTGTGACAACCAGCTCAGATTACGCTCTTCAGCGTTCTTTCCGACGGTCGAGAAATACAGAGAAATCAACTCTGAGTAACTCTGATCACGGCGTTTTATGCGTTGGCTGATACGCTCTTCAGCATAATCTCTCCAATACAACTCAGCGCTGCCGATCTGTTGCTCTGCGCGTGCAAGTTGAACAATTAATGCATCGTCCGGATAATTGGCAAAACCATAGTCCCGTAAGAGGGCCATGACTTTTTCAGGTTGTTTATTTCGCAGCAACGCTTCGCTGCGGTGTACCAGGTCAGCAACGCTAAGGAGCTCGTCGCCTGACCATTGCTGATAAAGTGCTTCAACTTCAGCGTACTTTCCTTCGTTAAGATAGCTTTTGCTTTTCTGGTAAAGCGCCCAGGCTGAGAGACTACGCCCTTGTGGTGAGTTGTCATGACTCAGTCGCTTGAGCAGTGAAGTCAGGATACCGTGGCCTGCTGACCCCGCCGTGCTTTGCAAGCCGATACTACAAACGGCGGCGAGATCTGATTGCTCCAACATAAGAGAAACGCAAGCTTCTCGTGCCGCTTTCTCTTGATTCTGCTCACCATATACCTGTGCCATCATCAGGCGTGCACTGCTGTAATACGCAGAATCGGAGTGGATTTTCTGCAGCAGGCTCGCAGCCCGGGCAAATTCATGTCGATGTTGTAACAGGCGGGCACGATAATAAGTCAGCTCGTCTACCGGTATCTCAGATACTGCGCCACGTTCATACTCCAAGCCATCCATCAGAACGTAAATACGATCATACCGCCAGGACTCACCGGGCTTGTCGGCATGCTCAAAATGCTTTTTTATTTCATCCATGCGCTGTGCAAAAGTCTGAGGCAGCGGCTTGATTTCTTCTTTGCTCCAACGTGCAACCACCGCATTGTCATCAGGCTCAGACCAAGATGTATCAGCCATTGCAGGTGCTGCCAAAGCCGGCATTAAAATAACTGCCGTAGAAAGACCAAAACAAAGATTTTTAATTAAGCCACTGATTAACATAATTTTTGTCCGTTGATTTTCAGAATATCTGGTGAGAAAAAAACGGGGCTGCAGAACAGCCCCAAAAGGTTACTCACCCCCAGTGAGATACGAGAAAGAGAACTCGTCAGCGTCGTCAACAATTTCAAGTTCATTTATTTTTACTGGCTCTGAATTTTCAGATGCCATGAAAATATCGTCGACCAATTCAGTGAGCAGAACTTCAGTCTGTTCGGCGACATTGTCATCCACGTCAGGAAGGTCGACAGTCGAATTGTTGTTGCTGCTGTCGGAGCATGCACTTAACAGTGCAATACTCCCTATCATTAATAAGTTACGCGTTTTCATATAACACTCCTTACTTCACGGTTGCGGATCTTACGGTGCAGGGTTTACTGAACCTGCAAGTGGCGCCAGCAAGTATGGGAAGGTGTCGCTGACGTACGTCGAATCGATCGGAGCCAGGTCAGAGAAAGGCTGGTCACCCGTTGGCGCATCAGCTGGCTCACATAGGCCCAGATCATCTGTCGCATTTCCGTCACCATCGAGGTCGACTGGATGACACAGAGCGCCCATCACGACACGCAGTGCAATATCCACAACATCATCACCAGGACGACGACCGTTCGGGAAGCCCGCCAGGTCTCCGGCAACTACACCAAACGCGTTCTGATCAGCGGCTGGTGTAGGGGCTTGTATGGTATTGAGACGTACCATCTCTGAAGCGGTAACCGTCGACTGCTGGTTCACACCGGGGAAGCCGGTCAGGAACGCAGTAACGAGGTCGGTACGCGGAATATTGGATGGAGCAATGTTGTCTGATGCACCCAGCGCGTCACGGAACAGAATATCCAGCAAGGCAGGCAGGGTGGGATGAGTCACGTAATCTGCGAACTGACCATCGTCTTTAGGCTCAGAGGCGTTAAAGGTGTCTTTATCGCTCAGGCCGATGACAACTTCGTTCACCAGCGGCATACCCAGGCGTGATACCTGAGTCCAGGCACCGCCATTGACTTCCGGCTTAGCGAACGATGCTTCTGGATTAAGAATACGAGCCTGCTGCTGGCTGGCGCTGGTCCAGGCACCAATCACACCATTACCAGACCCAGTGACACACGAGATCGGTACTTCCAGAGCAATAGAGGTGACGTTTTTATCTGCCAGATCGTCGTTTGCATCGTCCTGTGCACTGCCATCACCATCCAGAGGGACGTAATTCACGAGGTCGAATGTTTTACCCAGATTCACGACGAACGGGTCTTTACGCTGGCCAACAAATACCTTACCGCCCGCGTCACATCCAGGAATAGTCAGGTCGTGTACAAAACCGCCTGCGTAAGCCTCATAGTCGGTAAATGACTTCTCACCAATATTGTCGAGTGGCTTAGTAAAAGTCGCTTCACCAGAACCATCGGTCAGACTGATTGCAGAACCAGTACGACGATCACCGCTGACTTTTTTGATGCTGTAGGTTTCGTAGAAGTTGGCGCTGCCATCGGTATCAACGTTGCCGAAGTTTTTCAGAGGAATGGCGACGCTTTTAAGATTCTCGCCTTCGCCAATCGGCAGAGCGAAACCACTTCCTTCACGCAGCATCTGCTGGAAACGGAACTGGAAAGTAATGTCTTCAACAGCATCCCCGTCATTATCGATGTGAATCTCGTACAGAGCGTTCGGGTCCATCGCGAAGTAATTTGGGCCGCCATAGGCGTCCTGCAGCGGGATATAGTTCGCAACCAGAGTCACGTAGTCTTCACGATCAGTTTCATAACTGCGGAACGCATAGAAGTCCGTAGAGTCGATGGCCGGCAGGCGGGTAACGTTCGGTGCTTCTCGGTGACTCGAAGCGCTTGCATTCATAGCTGTCAGCGCGGTAATCGCACTGAGCAGAAGTGTGGCGTGCGTTTTCATAACTGCTCCCGATTTCAGGTTAAACACTCAATGTGTATTTACCTGTACGGGACAGTTCAGAAACTGGATGTGATTTTTTTCAAAAAAGTTTGTTTTACCTCAGACCTGCTCTGGTACCTACTACACGACTATCTAATAGACAGGCTCGAGAACAACCTCTGAGAGCACCGAATTAGCGACGAAACAATGCTCATGCGCCTTACCATGCATAGCATCGATGGCTGCCTGATCCGGCACCTTATCACCACCAAACTGCACACATGGCCGGAGGATCAGGGTGGCAATGTAGAATTTGCCATCTTCCCTTTGTGCCAGCACAGCTTCGGCATCATCGTGATATGACTCAACAATTAAGCGCTTTTTAGCCGCCAACGCGAGGAAGGTTTGCATATGGCAGCTCGACATAGCCGCCGCCAGCATCTGCTCCGGGTCAGCACCGAAATCATTACCAGCACCGCCAGCAGGCAGGTGAACTTGCGACTTGAAAGCGATATCGTGTCGTCGTTCAAAGCCCTCGTGACTGAATTCGCCGTCTTTCTTCCAGGTGACAGATACTTTGTGTTCCATCTCTCTAAGCTCCTGTTACTGACTATCAGAACTCCGGACGAGTTACTGCTTTTCAAAGGTGTAAGTCAGAGTGAACGCCCCACGCAGGTCGCCAGGCTGATAACCCCGCGCATTGTCCTCTGGATAAAGCTCGCTGAGACGGGTAGCTACCGGCTCAGCCAGCTGCTCACCATGGCAGACCACGCAGGGCCCTCCGACAGGAATGGCTTTCATATAACGGAAGGTACCGTCCTCACGCGAAGAGGCCTCCATGGTCGCCAGCGGTTCCCCGGCGGCTGCACGTTGCGCAAAGGACTCAAGCACGGCGGACTCCCATGCATCCGGCGCGTTATTCGGGTTACGGAGTTTCTCCGATGTCCGGCCAACCTCCCAACCGTCTTTCCTGTGTGCTGCAGCAATCTCCGGCGCCTCAGTATTGCAAAACTGGATTGCCGCCAGAGGTCCTTCGGACTTCATGCCTTGCATCAGGGTTTCTTTCAGGCCCTGTGCAAAGGCTCTTGTCTGAGCCCGCGCTTCGACCACCATATAATCTTCTGAGACATCACCAGCGGGACCATCAGACTGCACACTGACACTGCTTAACAGGCCGATAGCCGACAGCAGCAAAGGTCGTAGAATTTCATTTTTCGATGCTTTTTTAAATGCGCTTTTCGATCTGCTAGCCATAATGACACCCACTGATTCAGAAAGAGAAAATACTATTTTTGCTGACTGCTTTATTTACTTATAAACACTAGGATCAGTTTCTACCGTATGGCCTTCCCAGCCATCGTAACCACCTACCAGCATTTTCACGTTAGAAAACCCCATGCGTTTCAGCGTGTGGGCCGCCAGGGTACTGCGCCCCCCATTTTTGCAATAGAGGAGTATTTCAGCGTCTTTATCAGCCAACAAAGGATGATCGGCCACTTTGAATTCGAGCACACCACGGGGAACATTCTCTGCCCCCGGCAGGTGTCCCATCATGTATTCAGCGGGTTCACGAACATCAAGCACTTTAGTGCCAGCGTCTAACATCGCCTGTGCAGCATCGGCTTCGACGGGGTTTACGTATGCACGTGCTTCTGCAAGCAGATCATCGCGGGTCATTACACTCATAAATACCACTCCAGTTAACGAGCTTTGTCTTCTTCAATATAACCACAGAGGAATACTTAAAGACAAGCCTCTCCTGTTGAATCACCATTTGCCGGAATCACCAGGCCCAGATGACCTCAGACCACCACCAGGCACACCAAAGCATCAGAGGCCATGCCACATAAGGACTGAAAAGCCAGCGCCAGACAGCCATCAAAGGTACGTAGCCCACACCATGAATAAAGCCTGCACTGATCCCCAGAAGGCCGAGTGAAAGAGGCCCATGCTCCAGCTCACGCGTATCGGTTGCCACTAGCTGAGGCATAGCCAGTAACGCGACCGACAGTCCGACCGCCAACAGAAACGACAGAGCTCTCGCCCAGCCCGCATACAGCGGGCCATAGCGACGATAGTCAACCGGAGCCGTCATGGCGCATCATCTGGATCAGGCTCGCGATCCAGGTTTTCGTTAACTTCCAGCCACAGGGCATTAATCAGGCCGAATGAACAGGCGAGCAGTACGCCCAGAATCCATGCGAAATACCACATTTTCAAGGCTCCTCAGTAGGTTGAATATTGGTTATCTTCAATAAAGTCAGTGGTCAGGCGACCCCACATTTTGTAATAGCCCCAGGCGGTGTAGCTGAGAATAATCGGCACGAAGATCATCGCTACCCAAAACATAATGTGCAGAGTCAGCTGACTGGAGGTCACGTCCCACATTGTCAGTGAATGGGATGGGTCTGTGCTTGAGGGCATCAGGAACGGAAACAGACTGAAACCGGCCGTGCAGATGATCCCGGTAACCGCAAACGAGCTACTGATAAACGCCAGTGCACCGCGATTCGCCATGCTCAGCAACGCGGCAAGCGCCAGACCGATGAACGCCACCACGGGTGCAACCAGCATCCACGGGTATCGACCATAATTATCCAGCCAACCAGCGGCCTGAAGCTCAACGCTTTTTTGCAACGGCGTGGTCACGCCTCCGAGATTGGACGCCGCTTTAATCACGTACCCATCCAGTTGGCTGACCCAGAACCCTCCAATAGCAAAGGCCACAGCAACCACCACGGCCAACAGAACTGAAATGCGGCGGGCACGTTCGTGTACCGGCCCAGCTGTGCGCATTTGCAGGTACGTCCCGCCATGCATCGCCAGCATCAGCAGACTGACCACACCGCACAACAACGCAAATGGATTGAGCAGCGCCCAGAACGAACCGGTGTAGGTCGACCGCATAAATTCATCTAACGTAAAAGGAACGCCCAACAACAAGTTACCGAAGGCAACACCAAACACTAATGCCGGTACTGCGCCCCCGACAGTAAGCCCCCAGTCCCAGGCATTGCGCCAGCGCGGGTCCTGTACTTTCGAACGATATTCAAATCCGACGGGGCGGAAAAACATGGCAAATAAAACCAGCAACAATGCCCAGTAAAAACCTGAAAACGCGACCGCGTAAACCACAGGCCACGCGGCAAAAATTGCGCCGCCTGCTGTGATAAACCAGACCTGATTACCATCCCAGTGCGGGCCAACCGTGTTCATCATTACCCGGCGCTCGCTGTCGGTTTTACCAATGACTTTCAACAGAGCGCCAACGCCCATATCAAAACCATCCGTCACAGCAAAACCAATCAGCAGAACACCAATAAGTACCCACCAGATAATTTTAAGCAGTTCGTATTCCATGGTGATCTCCTTACGCCTGAGCCGATGAGGTCGAAACAGAATCAGTGTTGCTGTCCTGCTCCCAGTGATAACGCCCTGTATGCAGGCTGGATGGGCCCAGACGCGCAAACCGGATCATCAGATACATTTCTGCGACCAGAAGCAGCGTATAAAAACCGATAAAGCCAGCAAGACTCATATAGATGTCTTCAACCGAACGGGTCGATACAGAGAGATGCGTCGGCAAAATTCCGCCAATCGACCACGGCTGACGACCAAACTCGGCCACAAACCATCCCATTTCACAGGCAATCCAGGGCGCAGGCAGAGCAATAATTAAAGCGCGCAGAAGGTACTTCTGTCGCTCAGCCGTCCCCTTCGCGCTGTAGTAGAACGAAAGGCCGATCAGCACCAGCATCATAAAGCCCAGGCCGACCATAATCCGGAAGGTCCAGAACATTGGCGCCACCCTTGGAATCGAATTCTGAGCCGCCAGTTTGATCTGCTCTTCCGTCGCATTGACCGGATTTTCGACGTATTTTTTCAGGAGCAGCCCGTACCCCAGATCATCCACCCGGGACCGGAACTCGGCAATCGTAGCCTCTGAACGGTCGCCTGCTTTAATCTGGGTTAGCAGATCATACGCCACCATACCGTTACGAATACGCACTTCGTGTTCAGCGATGAGATCTTTAATGCCTTTCACTTCTTCGGTGACGGAGCGGGTAGCAATCAGCCCAAGTGCGTACGGAATTTTAATCGCGTAGTCGGTTTCCATATTTTCCTGATCGGGAATTCCAAACAGGGTAAATGCCGCCGGGGGTTCGTGGGTTTCCCATTCCGCCTCAATGGCTGCAAGTTTTACTTTCTGAACTTCGCCGATCTCATAACCTGATTCGTCACCCAGTACGATGACAGAAAGAATGGACGCCAGACCGAAACTTGAAGCAATCGCAAATGAGCGACGGGCAAAAGGCAAATCGCGTTTCTTCAGCATGTAGTACGCCGAGATTGCCAACACAAACATGGCGCCCGTCACGTATCCGGCAGACACTGTGTGTACAAACTTCACCTGAGCGACCGGATTAAAAATCACCTCGGAAAAGCTCATCATCTCCATACGCATGGTATCGAAGTTGAATTCGGCGCCAACGGGGTTCTGCATCCAACCATTGGCAATCAGAATCCAGAGTGCAGACATATTCGAACCGATCGCAACGAGCCAGGTCACTATCAGATGCTGCACTTTCGTCAGACGATCCCAGCCAAAAAAGAACAGACCAATAAATGTCGACTCAAGAAAGAATGCCATCAAGCCTTCAATGGCCAGCGGCGCTCCGAAAATGTCACCCACGTAATGTGAGTAGTAAGCCCAGTTGGTACCGAACTGAAACTCCATGGTAAGGCCGGTGGTCACGCCCAGAGCGAAGTTAATACCGAACAACTTACCCCAGAACTTCACCATATCCTGGTAAACCTGCTTACCCGTCATAACGTAAGCAGACTCCATAATGGCCAGGATAAAAGACAGCCCGAGAGTGAGTGGGACGAAGAGGAAATGGTAAAAGGCCGTAATCGCAAACTGTAACCGCGATAGGTCGACCACGCTTTCACTGATCATGATGGATCTCCTTGAGTGTCAGATACCGATGGTTTATCCAGGCCAAAGTGCTCCTGCAGGCCTTGTCCTTCGTCACCGACAATGACAGGGTCAGAAAAAAAGAAATGAGCAATAAGAAATACCAACGCCAGCTTAATAATCAGGACAGCTGTCAGCTCCCTGACCAGCGGAATGGAGAATATCGGGCGACGTTGCTTCACACAGCCTCCGTTAGCCGGGCATTAAGAGCCAGCATTATTTCATCTGAACCATTGGACCGCCTGCGACATAATGCCGCATGCGGAATATAGCTTGCACGGAATATACGCTTCTGCCAGGCATTTTGCCATAGAGGCCTGAATGGATATTGATCCAGGTCGCGGGCCAGCAGAGAATCAACCTATTACCTTTCAGGCCATATCTCGCTAGACTGTTCGATATACGCACAGCTGGGTTTAAAGGATCAGGAACAGTATGACCAGTGAATCAAGGAAGCATCCGCGTTTTTCAAGCCAGGTAAATGCACGGCTGGTTCTGAACGACGGCAGTGGCTATGAGTGCCTGATACAGGACTACTCTCACGCTGGCATGCGTATCCACTGGCCCCACCAGCCTATACCCGAGCAGCATGAACCCATGCTGCTGGAGTTGCAACTGAGCACCCCCGTCAAAGCCGAAGTCGATCTGGTTCATCAAGAGCCCGGCGCTCTGGGTGTGCGCGTTCACCAGGCGGGTGGCCAGTTGTTCCTTGATATGCAGGAATACAATCAGACCCGCGCAGGCGAGGGGTTGCCCAGCGAACAGCGAAACCGCTATCGCGATATTTTTGGTCACGAAGCCAACATCCTCATTGAACGCTTACCGCGCCAATGGCTGCCTGAGTTCATTGAGGCGACGTACGGCAAAGCAGACTTCGCCCGCAACACGGCGGAGCAACAGTTGTGGATGAAACTGGAGTCAAAGATCCGCTCGAAGGCCGAAGAGTTTTATGAGCGTTTCAGCCAGATTCTTGAGCATCAATTGCAGCGCTGGCTGGCAGGCGAACCAAAGCTGACTGACGAAAGCGACGAGTACGAGGGCGCGGTCGCCTTGTCACTGGTGCGGCAGAGTGATTTCGAAGACTGGCTGATGGCGAAAGTAACGGCCTCACACTTGCAGTCATTTCTGAGTCAGGAGAGCTTTGAACTCAGACAACTTCTGGATACTTTGTCATCCGCGAATGTATCAGACTGCTTTAATCCGATTGGTCCGAACACCGTTACAGAAGGCTTCCGCGACTGCATCGATGTACTGGAATTACCTCACGAAGCACGCGAACTCGCGTTTGAAAGTTTTGAGAAAGCCACTGTTGGTCTGTTAAAGGCTACCTATCAGGCCTGTATCCGTCAGATTAATATCCCTATTACCTTCCGCTACCGCAAAGCAAAAACGGTCGTTATTGAGGAGTCGGTAGCGAGCGCGGCAGAGAATAATGCAGCATCGGCAACAGCCGCTGCGCAGGAAGGTGATGTTCAGCACAACCGTCGCTCTGATCCCGGTC
>MDSV01022500.1_pt1 | contig 14560 bp, 14 predicted proteins | sample 810851 | NCBI WGS metagenome assembly MDSV01 (sample SAMN05326640, study PRJNA326480) | marine metagenome | isolation source: seawater | place: Atlantic Ocean: North East | collected 2012 | reverse complement strand
GTATCATTTAAAAAATTATCAATTATTTTATTATTATGAAACAATTAGTCAATATAGAGGAAATAATTAATTCCTACAAAAGAATTTCTAAATATACTTTCAATACACCTTTATTAAGTTCTGGTCTATTAAATAAAAAATATAATACTAACATTTATGTGAAAGCAGAAAATCTTCAAAAGATGGGATCTTTTAAATTCAGAGGTGCTATGAATGCGATTTTACAATTAGAAAATAATCAAAACACAGTTCTAGCTTGGTCGAGTGGTAATCATGCACAAGCTATCGCATCAGCTGCCTACTTAAATAATAAAAAAGCTATAATAGTTATGCCTGACGACTCACCAAAAACTAAATTAAATGGAACCAAGGCATGGGGAGCAAAAATAGTAACTTATGATAGACATAGAGAATCTAGAGAAGAGTTAGGAAAAAAAATTGCAAAAAAAGAAAAAGCCATAATTATACCTCCATTCGATGATCCAACTATAATAAATGGTCAAGGAACAGCAGGATACGAAATGTCCTTACAATGTAATGTTCAAAAAATTAAACCTGATATTGCTTTATGTTGTTGTGGAGGAGGTGGCTTAATCTCTGGAGTAAGTACAGCATTACTTTCTAAATTTCCAAACTTACCAATATATGCTGTGGAGCCTAAAGACTTTAATGATACTAAATTATCACTTGAAAAAGATAAAATTATTGAAATTGATATTACAAAAAAATCAATATGTGATGCACTCCTAGCAGCTAAACCAGGAGAACTTACGTTTAGTATAAATAAAAACAATTTAATGGGAGGTTTATTAGTTAGTGACGAAGAAGCAATGTTTGCAATGAAAATAGCCTTTCAATATTTAAAAATTGTTCTTGAACCAGGAGGTGCAGTTGCCCTTGCAGCTGCAATATTTAATAAAGTCGATATCGAAAATAAAAATGTACTTGTAGTTGCATCAGGTGGAAATGTTGATAAAGAACTTTTTCAAAAATGTCTCTCTTTATAAAAGTTAAATAAACGAAACAACTTTATTTAAAATGGGTCTTCTTCTTTCAGTTGGTTCTTTATCTTTTTTGCCAATATAAATAAATCCAGCAATTTTATCATTTGAAGGATCTCCTCCAAGAGCAATTAACATTTTTTCATTATATGAATACCACTCTGTAACCCATTGCGCAGCATAGTTCAATGATTGTGCGGCAATCAAAATATTTTGACAAACCGCTCCTGCTGATAAATACATTTCCCATTTAGGAATTTTAGCATGTTCAACTGGCGATGATATAATTGCAACAACTACTGCAGCTCGTAAAAATCTATTTCGTTCATAATTAATTTCATCTTCTTTAGCATTATAATTATTTTTTTTAAACTCTTTTTCTAAAATATCTAAACCTAACATTTTTCTTTTTGAGTCTTTAATAATTACAATTTTCCAAGGGTTTAAAGCACCATGGTCTGGCACTCTTATCCCACAATTAATTATATTCATCAGATCATCTTTATTTACAGAACCTTTTAACATTTTTTTTGCTGTTATAGACCTTCTTGTCTTTAAAAAGTTTATTATTTCATTCATATCAAAAACCTACATTTTTTCTTTTAACTTTACTTATAATAAATCTAATTTAAAAAATAAATTCAATTATGTTCTATTTAGATATAAATATCTTGTTATTAACTGTAATAGCAGTTTTTTGTGGAGGATTAGTTAAAGGAACACTGGGTGTTGGACTACCAATGGTTTCAGTGCCTATAATAGCGTTTTTTTTACCACCTACAACAGCTATGATTTTATTATGTTTTCCAATTCTTTGTGCTAATTTCCTACAAATGAAAGTTAATAAAGGAGTAGGAAGTTATAGATTCTTACCTATGTTATTAACTCTTATTTTAGGATTAATTATTGGGGGTAGGCTTATATTAGAAGTTGAGTTAAATACCATCTCTATTATAATTGCTCTTTCTATTATCGCTGCAGCAATTGTAAACCTATTTGGTATAAAATTTAAAAATATAGATACTAAATATGAAAGACCTTTTACAATGATTTTAGGTTTTTTTTCGGGAATTTTAGGTGGATTATCTACTTTCTTTGGGCCTCCAATTTTAGCTTATTTGATTTCAGTTGACTTGGAAAAGGAGTTCTTTATTAGAATTATTGCATCAATGTATTTTATTGGTGGCTTTACCCTTTACAGTTCTTTATTATATCACGGTTTAGGAACTATTAACGACCTATACTTGAGCTCTTTATTAATATTACCTGCTGTAATTGGACAATATTTTGGAACAAAAATTAGAAGCAAGCTTTCTAATGAATTATTTAGAAAGTCTATTTTAGTAATGTTAATTATAATTGGGACTTCATTATTATTTAAAAATATATAATTTAATATTACCGCTTTCTCATTTTATATAAACCTCCATTGTGTTCATCATTTAGAAGTAAAATATACCCTGTCGGATGAACTAAAACATCTCTAATACGACCTATTTTATTTTTAAAAACCACTAATTCAGAGATTGGTTTTTGATCTTTAATCTTTACTGCATACAAAGCTTTATACTTTAATGAACCGACCAATAAAGTACTTTTAAGTTCTTTAAAGTAATTAAGGTTATAATAATCCATACCTGATGGAGCAATAGAAGGTATCCATTTCCATATTGGATCTACATACCCTTTTTTTGAAATTCCATCTCCAATTTTTCCACCCCAATATTCTTTTCCATATGATACTATTGGCCATCCATAATTATAACCTTTATTAATAATATTAATTTCATCGCCTCCTTTAGGACCATGCTCATGAGACCAAATTTGATTAAATTCTTTTAAATAAATTAAACCTTGAGGATTTCTATGGCCAATTGAAAAAATACCCTTTAACCAACTATTATTTTTATAACCTAATTTGTCACCTTCATAACTAAGTTGAATAATACTTCCAGAATAATTTCTAGCATTTTGTGAATTCTCTCTATCACCTCTATCACCTATAGTTGCCAATATAGATTTTTTATAATTTGTTAATCTACAACCAAAATGTTTGCCACTTCTTTTATTATAATTAGATTTAAATATAGTTTTTTTTTCTAACAATTTTAATTTATCTAATTTATACCTTTCAATCACAACTTCATTATCTAATTTACTTAAATAACAAACAAATAGATAATTCGTAGATTTAATTTTTATATTCATAATATCTAACAACCCTCCTTGACCATAGGATTGGGTATCTATTATTTTATGAATAATTTTTGTAGTAAATTTATCTAAATCAATTAAATAAATACTTCCTGGTTTTGAAGATACTAATACTTTTTTTTTGTTTAAGAATGACATTCCCCAAGGATAATTTATTGTTTCACTAATCTTTTCTAATTTAAATTTATCATTAAATTTGTTTTGATTTGAATAGGAAACGTGTATTGGATAAGTAATAATTAAAAATACAAAAAATAAAAATTTATTCATAACTATAAGCAAAATATTAAAATTTGTTTAATTCATTCAAGCAAAAAGTATTAATTTTTTCTTCTAAGATTAAAAACTCTTTTGATACTGAAGAATACTTAATAGCATTATTCATTAATTTTATTCTATGAGATATATCCAAATTATTTTTTTTTATTTGGTTTGATTTGCATATACAAAACTTATCAATATTATTGTTAATATCATCTTTAACTAAATTACGGTGAAGAAACATTATGTTTTCGACTTTACAGTTATCTGAATAAATTTTATGTGAATACCAGTATTTTATTTCATTCCAAAAATTAACAAACAAAAAGATAAATAAAAATATAATTAAAAATAAAAATTTTTTCTTTAATAAAAAATTATCTTGACTACTTTTATCAATTAACTTTCTGTTTTTTGATTCAGAACTTGAACAACTTAATGCAAAACCAATAGAAAACCATATAAATAAGTTTCCCCATTGACCATAAAAGCTTCCAAAGTTTTGTATAGGGAAAAAAATAGCAAAAGGAATTACAAATGAACAAAAAGATAAAGGACAATTATCAACTAAATTTCTGTTTACAAAACATTTTAAAACAATTGCGAAATTCATAAGCACTCCAAAAATCAAACCAATTACTCCAATTTCTGCAAACATTTGTATATAAATATTATGCGGATGGTTTCCACAATAGTTTTTTCCGGGTAACCAATGATCTTTTAAATACCCACATGTGTGCCTAGTTCCTCCAGGCCCAACTCCTAAAAAAGGCTTTTCAAGACCTTGTTGAATTCCACTTCTCCATGAACCCCAATATGACGTGTTAAAATTAATTATTGGAATTTGGTTTAAAAAACTCATTTCTCTTTTATATACACACTCTGTAGAATCTTTTTTAAAATTACCACATCTATCATATAATTTAGGAGCAAAATAAATTGTAGAAGATATAAGTATAAAAAATATGGATGAGAAAATCAAAACTCTCTTAATTGTTATATTTATAATTAAAGATGATAAAAAAATTGAACAAATGACTAAGATAAAATTAGTTCTTTCATCTGTGGATTTTAATATAAATAATCCTATAATTAAAATTAATAAAGATGGAAAAAACTTCTTAAGTCCACGCCTAAAAATCAATAATGTAAATACGCAAAATATTGATAAACAAGACTTTGCTATAAAACTTCCTGGAACTGGATCTCCGTAAGGCCAAGTCAGCCTGACCTTTGGTTCTAAAAAGATTTCTAAAGCTAAGATAGTACACATTATAAAAAAAGATATGATTAATAAGCTGAAAAACATAATCCTTATGTCTCTATCTTTTCCAAACCATGTCTGTGCTGCAAGGGCATAAAGTGGGAATCTAATCCATGGAATGCTTTGTCCTAAAGATAAGTGATACATTGGGCTTAAAAGTGATGCAATAATGCTTAAAATCCATAGACAAATTGCACAAATTACCCAAAACTGTTTAAAGGATGACCATTCATTTTTTAAAAAACATCTTAACAAAAAAATAATACTTATTAATGAAAGCCAAATATCAGCAGGTGACCTTTCAATTAAGTATAAAAAAGGACCTAAAAACCAAAATAATGTCATTACTTTATAAAAAAAAGTAAAGTTTTTAAGTTTCTTAATTCCTGATTTAAATGATTCTTTGAAATCTAAAGTAAACACAGTTACCATAAAATTAATCTTAATATAAGTTTACGATTTTAACTTTTAAACAATAATTTTAAATGAGCAAACCTTTTTTTAAAGCTAGTCTTAACCCTGTTTAATCTAGTTTTTAGAATAAAAAATACTGAGGTACCCTTTTCGTACTTATATTCTCTTAAACCAATATCTGTAAAAAGTGGGTCATTTATTTCAAAGTGCCAATCAGTTTTACAAGGATATGGAAAAATTGCATGTATTGGGATCCCATGATCAAAAGATCTATCCAACATAATATCTATTGGATGAGTTAAATTATAAGTATATTCAATTAACTTCCTTGCTGCTTTTTTACTAATCATATAAGAAGCAGCATCTAAAGGACCATATGCTAATCTTACCAATGAATATTTATTATTTATTTTGATTATATTTTTATAAGGAACTTTTTTTAAACCTGAAAACTTTATAAAATCAAAATTCTTTATTTTAATGTTTTTAATAAGTTTTGATAAATTTTCATTCAAATAAGTATCATCTTCAAAAATACAATAATATTCTACCTCATTATCTTCTAGTAACAATTTCCACAAACTAATGTGACTTATGGCACACGCTATTTCAGTTTTCATTAATGGTCTTGCAAACATACTTTTTTGAAGATTTGGATCTGATTTGTAATCATATAAATGAAGTGTTTTAGGAGTCACTGCATCAAAAAATGTAAAATCAAGTTTACATTTTTTGGCTTGTTCAAGAAAAAACTTTCGTTTTTCTTTACTAGATTTGACATTAATAACCCAAGACTTAATCATCAAAAACAAACTCTTAAAATATAATGAAATATACTCTATTTTAAATAGTTTTAGTAATCTAGATTAAAATTATTTTTTTAAAAAAAATTATTGTAAAGTATTATTAAAATTTACAAAATTTAGTATAATAAAATATATGAATTATAAAATTACCGATTTAACTTCTCATACTGGTGTAAAAATTGATAATTTTGACTGCTCTAAAAAATTAAACCTAAAAGAAGTTGAATATCTAAAAAATCTCATTCAAGAAAATCATTTTATTTGTTTTAAAAATCAATTAATGGATGAAGAAAGTTTAGTTCATTTTACAAAGAATTTTGGTAAATTAGAGAGTTACCCAGAAAAAGACAAAACTAAAAATAATATTGAAATTTTTAATGTAGCAAATGTATCCTCAGAAGGAGTTCATTTAGATGAAGCTGATCCAAGGGTAGTACTTCAAAAAAATAATTCACGATGGCATACTGATAGTTCTTATAGGTATTATCCTGCTTTATTTTCTATACTTTATGGGAAAGAAGTTTTACCAAAAGAAGCAAAAGGAGGACAAACACAATTTTCTAATATGCTTTTAGCATATAAAAATCTAAGTGAAGAGAAAAAACTATTGTTAGAACCACTTCACCAAGTTCATTCTTATAATGATATTAGGAGATTAGAACCTTCTTTACCAGAGTTAACCTTTGAAGAAAAATCTAATTTTCCACCTGTAACGCATCCGATTATAAGGATTCACCCTGATAGAAAACTTAAAAGGTCTCTTTTTTTTACTTCAAATACTAGCCTTGAAATTGGAGGAATGAGTTTAAGAGAAGGAAAAGAACTTCATTCGTGGTTAGTAAACTATATTAGTAACCCAGACTTTTGTTTAACTCATGAATGGGAACCAAACGACTTAATTCTATGGGACAATAGAGTCTTGTTACATAGGGTAATACCCTATGATTATTCCAAATATAGAAGAGCAATGATAAGAGGAACCGTAGAAGGCCAAGGTCCTATATTAGGTCCTTATTCAAAAATCTAAACTGTTGTTTTAATTTATTTAACTAGGTATCAAACCACCATCAACATTAAATGATTGTCCAGATATATTTTTTGAACTTTCTAAAGATAAAAATAATGCCATTTCAGCAATATCAGCTGGTTCATTAAATCTTCCTAGTGGTACATCTCTCATGTAATATTTCAATATTTCATTTTGAGATTTATTTTGCTCTAATGCTCTTGTATCAATTAGCTTTTTAACAATATCAGTATAAGTTGGAGCAGGACAAATTGAATTTACATTTATATTATATTTTCCTAATTGTTGAGCAGCAGTTTTTGTTAAACTAACCAAAGCACCCTTACTTCCAGCATAAATAGCATTTGAAACATCAACAAAACCTTTAGCACCAACTGAAGACATATTAATAATTCTACCACCACTTTTTTGTAATTTCATTTGTTCTGATGCAGCTTGTAGACAAAAAAAAGTTCCTTTAGAATTTACATTATTTATCCAATACCAATCTTCCTCTGTTAAGTCTAAAATATCAGATGTTCTTGTCACTCCAGCATTATTTATCATTATATGTAAACTACCAAAGCAATTAACTACCCCGTTAATCATTTTAGTCACTTCAGAGATTTTAGAAACATCTGCTAAAATGGCTATTGCCTTTACATGTTTGTTCGTAAATTCATTTAATGTATTTTGAGCATCTTTTAGATTTATGTCTGCACATGCAACATTAAAACCATGCTTATTTAGTAAAATTGCAATTGCTTTTCCAATTCCATTTCCAGAACCTGTAATACAAACATTTTTTAATTTCATTTTCATAAAAAATTTTATACAGATTGATTTATTTCCAACATATTTGCATTAATATCATACAAATAAATTTGATGAAATCCAGGCATCGCGTATACCTTAGCATCTGAAAATAATATATTTCTTTCTTCTAATTTCTTTATTATAACTGTTAGATTTTTAACTGTAAACGCTGGATGACCTGCTATAGAAGGATTATGAGCAAAATTATTTCTAAAACCAAATCCATCATCAGGTTTTATTATATGTAATCCTCTATTATCGTTTGAAATAGGAAATATTGATAACTCTTTGGGATCAATGCTGAAATCACCTTTATTTTTTGGGGCAATCCATTTACCCTCTGCAAAGCCAGCTATTTCAGAAAAAAATTTTACGCTTTCTCTAACATCTAAAGACTCTAAATTCATATGGTGTATTCCCCAATCAAATCCAAAATTGTAGCTATCTAAATCATTATTTAGATAACTATCATTTTCAACAAATTGAATTAAATTTAATGATGGTTCCTGTACCAAAACTTTTTTAAAATTATTGGACTGATTATATAAATAACTAATTTTATTATCATTAAGTCTCTCTTTAATTTTTCCTATATCTTCTACTAAAATAGTTACATAACTTCTTCTGCTTTGTAAGCCAGATTTGATATGAAGATCTTGTTTAGGTTTAAACAATCTTAATCCAAAACCATTAATTCCAAAAAAACAATCTTTATCATTTTCAAAGATAATCTTTGACACATTATCAAAAGAAGCTAATTTACCCAATAAAATCTCATAAAATTCAATCGATTTTTCTAAATCTTTTACTGGTATTGAAACATTAAATATTTTCCAATTCATATTATATTTTCTTTCCTGGGTAATAAAAGTTATTCATTATAATTTATATGTAATAATTTATCACCTTCATTAATCAAGTCACCTTCATTAACAAAAATTTCTATTATTTTTCCCTTTTTATCTGAGGTAATTGGAATTAGCATTTTCATGCACTCAATAATTATCAAGTTTGTTTCTTTATCTATAGTTTGATTTTTTGACACTAATATTTCACTTATAGTTCCTGATACTTCTGAATATATCATAACGCTTCCTCTAGTATTTTCTATGGTCTCATTGTTCTGAACGTCAAACCTGTATTTCTTAATGGAGCAGCTAAATCAGCAAAGTCACACATAAACTTTCGTGTGTTTCTAGGATCTATAATTTCTTCTATCCAAAAAGACTCAGCTGTTCTAATAGGAGACCTCAATTTATTCAATTTGATGTTAATTTTTTCCAATTCTGCCTTAGGGTCAATTGAATTATCAATATCAGATTTGTAAGCAGCTTCAATACCTCCTTCTAGTGGTAATGAACCCCATCGAGCAGAAGGCCATGCGCATCTTGTTATATAACTACTTCCGCGTTTATGTGCAGCACCAGCCACACCAAAACAGTTACGAATTATTATTGACATCCATGGTGTTTTAGTTTGCCAAATAGCAGACATTGTTCTAACACCTTCTTTAATAGTTCCTTTTTTTTCTGCATCTAAACCTACTTGAAAACCTGGACAATCTACTAAATAAATAACAGGAAGATGAAAAGTTTCTGCTAAATCAACAAATTTTTGAACCTTTTTACATGTATCAGCAGTCCAACAACCTCCATATGAATATGTATTGCTTGCCATTAATGCAATAGACCATCCGTTAAGTCTACAAAAACCTGTTACAACTGATTTACCATATTCTTTACCAATCTCAAAAAAACTTCCTTTATCAACTAACTCTTCAATAATTGGTCTTATTTTATAAACTGATTTGATATCTTTTGGAATTGCTTTTATCAACCATTCTGCAGATCTATTTGGATTATCTTTTATTTCTAATTGTTTTGTTAATTCATAAACTGAATTAGGTAAATATGATAAAAACTTCTTTGCAGATTCAAAAGCCTCCTCTTCAGTATCAACAGCATCATCCACTGCCCCTGACTTTAATTGTATTTTATAACCACCTAATTCATTTTTTGATAACTTTTGACCAATTTGTGCTACTACTGGGGGGCCCGCAACAAAAACAGCTGATTTTTCTTTTACCATAATAGAATAATGTGAAGATGCTAGATGTGCAGCCCCGAGTCCAGCAACTGAACCAAGCCCAAGTGCTACTCTTGGAACTGTTCCCATGCTCTCTACTACTAAGTTCCAACCCTCCACCTCAGGTACATTTGCTCTTCCTGTAGTTTCAATAGTTTTTACAGAACCTCCTCCACCAGATCCTTCAACTATTCTAATTAATGGAAGTTTCAACGATAAAGCCATCTCCTCACATTTTAGATGTTTTTCTCTAATGGAAGCGTCAGCCGAACCACCTCTTAAGGTAAAATCATCTCCACCAACTACAATTGGTCTTCCATCAATTTTAGCTTTTCCAAAAATAAAGTTTGAACCTTTAAAATCAATTAAATCATTATTTTCATCATAGGTTGCTTGACCAGCTATTTTTCCTATTTCATGAAAAGAAAGTTTATCAGTTAAAAGTTTAATTCTTTCTCGGATAGTATAGCGACCAGAAATATGTTGTCTTTTTACCCTCTCTGAACCACCAAGTTTTTCGGATAATTTTTCTCTAGTTATTTTTTCTTCTAACTCTTTTTCCCAAGTCATATTTTAAAATTTATCCTATCACTTTGTTTTTGAAATAATACAAAATTTCATTTTTATTGTAACCTAATTGTTTCATAATTTCCTTAGTATGCTGTCCTATTTTTGGCGATTTAGAAAGGTTTTTATTTTGTGTAAACTTTTGTAAACCTGGAATTTTAGGCATTGGCCATTTTGCTTTATGTCCTGGTTGATTGATAAAAGAAATCAATTTCATAGCCTTCGTTTGCTCATGATTTACAAATTCTGTATAAGTGTTCACTTTTTCATTTTGAACCCCTGCTTCTGTAAGAATTTTCTGCCAGTATTTTGTAACTTTCGTTTTAAAAAGATTTTGAATTTTTTTGTTTAAAAATTCTGATTTTTTTCTTCTTTTTGCATTATTTTTAAATTTTTTATCTTCAGCCAAACTTTTCCAACCTAAAGCATTGCAAAACCTTACGAATTCATGATTTTTTACTGCTATTATCTGTATCCATCCATCTTTTGTTTTAAACGTACCAGCCGGCGCAGAAGCAGGTTCATAAGAACCATCCATATATTCACCCATTAAACGAATTGATTGCATAGCAGCAGCTGACTCCATTAAACTGATCTCAATTTTTTTTCCAATTCTTTTGTTTTTATTTAAATATAAATTAGAAGCTAGTGCTTGAGTGGCATAAAGAGATGTCATCATATCAAACAAAATTACTGGAGTTCGATGGGGACGATTATCAGGTCCTTTATTTTCAGACATGAATCCAGTAAATGCTTGTATTATTGGATCCATTGCAGGTTTTGTATTCATAGGTCCAGTTTGACCAAAACCTGAAATTGATAAGTAAATTAGTTTCTTATTTTTCTTTTTTAAAACATTATAACCGTAGCCTAAACGTTCTATTACCCCTGGTCTAAAACCTTCTATAAATATATCAGAATTTAAAATAATCTTATCAACAATTGATCTGCTTTCTTCATTTTTTAAATCAATTACAATGCTTTTTTTCCCTATATTTGCAGCAACAGAGAAGGCCGAATGGTCTCCATATTGCTCACCTAAAGTTCTAGACCAATCCCCTTCTTTAGGTTCCACCTTTATAACATTCGCTCCATTCTGAGCTAGAAGCATTGCGCAATAAGGGCCAGCAACACCCTGAGAAAAGTCAACAACATTGATTCCAAAATATGGTTTTTTTAAAGAAATATCTTTATTCCTATAAGATTATTATATGTCTTAATTTTAAACTTAAAATTAATTATATGTATATGAAAATTTTAATTAAATTAAAGATCTATTTCTACTTATTTGTTAGTATAGATTATGATTTTATCAACAAATAAACTTTCAAGTGTTTTAGGGCTAGAAATTAAAAATCTAGATTTAAAGGATGTAATTAAAAAAAGTATTAAAACAAAGTTGCAAAAACTTTTTCTAGAATATTCAGTTTTAGTTTTAAGAAATCAGGACTTAAACCCAAATGAGTTTCAAAAATGTGCAGAAATTTTTGGTGAAGTATTTCAACAACATAATTCAAAATTTTCTCTAAGTGAAAATCCTTTAGTTCATTATATTTCTAATCAAGATAAATTTGAAGATGGAAAAATTTATATTCCAGGCGAAGGATTTCATACAGATCATAGTAATGATCTTCATCCACCAAAAGCAACAATATTGCTAGCAAAAGAGGTCCCATCTTATGGTGGTGATACACAATTTGTAAATATGAATAAGTTATATGAAAATTTACCTCAAGTTTTATATAATGAAATTAGAGATTTAAAGGCAGAACATGTCTATCAAAGTAAGCATAGTAAAAGGAAATTGATGAGTTTGAAAAACATTAACAACATTAATAATAAGGTTGTTCATCCTCTAATTAGAACCCATCCTGAAACAAACTTAAAGTGTCTATACATAAACCCAATAAGAATTGAAAACATAATTAATTATAATGAAAAACAAACAATTGATTTGTTAAAAAAGTTAATGAGATACGTAAACTCAAAAAAGTATGAATATAGACATAAATGGCAAGTTGGGGATTTTGTTATTTGGGATAATAGAATACTTATGCACAAAGCCAATGGAGATTACGATATGAATGAAAGAAGATATCTTTACAGAATCATGCTTGTAGGCGATAAACCCTATTAAATTAATATGTTTACTTTACACAAGATAAGTTTAAGATCTATTTAACTTAATATTCCTTTTATTTTACCAATAACCCTCAAAAAATAATGAAGATCATAATTTTGAAATACTTTAATTAAAAGAAGCATTAAAATTGGATGTAGCTAAAAAAAATGTATTAACTCTAGCTATTGCTCAGGGTTTATCCGTTACTAGTACAGGAATTAATATTATTCATACAGGATTAGTTGGCGTGATGCTGGCACCAAAACCTGAATATGCAACTATACCCTTATCTTTTCAATTTATAACAGTTGCTTTAACATTAATTCCAATTTCTTTATTAATGGGAAAATTTGGCAGAAAAATTATTTTTTTTCTTGGTGTAATTTCTTGTTTTTTAGGATCGTTATTAATTGTTTATTCTATTTTTGAAAAAAGTTTTTTAACTTTCATTTTAGCTGCAATCTTCATCGGTGTAGCTCAATCAACTCAACAATTTTATAGATATGCAGCTACAGATAATGTTCCTAATGAATTTAAAAGTAAGGCAATATCACTAGTTTTAGCTGGAGGAATTATTGCGGCTATTCTAGGACCAGAATTATCAAAAATATCTTATAACTATTTTAGTGAGTATGAGTATTTATCAGCTTACTTAATAGCAGCTGGTATACAAATAATTAACTTTTTTGTGTTATTCTTTCTTAAAATTCCACCTAATAAAAAATCTTCAGAAGTAAAAAGATCTATTACATCAATCCTTACACAAAAAAAATTATTATTAGCCGTATTAACAGCTGCCCTAGGTTACTCTTTGATGAGTTTTCTTATGACGGCAGCCCCTCTTCAAATAGTAAATATTTGTAAACTTGGTAATGATGCCAGTGCTAACGTTATTCAATGGCATGTAATAGCAATGTTTGCTCCATCTTTTTTTACAGGTTATTTAATAAGTAAATATGGAAACAGAAAAATTATGCTTCTTGGAATTATTTTTTATTTGTTGTCGATATATTTTGGAACAGTTGGAGAAAAAATATATCACTTTTGGTTATCTTTATTTTTCTGTGGATTAGGATGGAATTTCTTATATGTAGGAGGAAGTGACGTTATTGCAAAAAGTACCAATCCAAAAGAAAGAGCATCAATTCAAGGTATTACAGATTTTATAATTTTTTTTAGCGTTTCAATAGCTTCTTTGCTGGCAGGTACATTACATTCAAATGTTGGTTGGAATCAGATGCTATATATGTCTTTAATTCCTTTATTTGGTCTTGGAATATATGTTATAAGTTTATTTTTTACAAAGGACGTTGAGAAAACACAAAGTTAAATTTTATTATTGTTACTTATAAAAATAATATTTAAACAAAAAAATTTTTTATACCTTTATCAATATTAATTTTTGGAGTCCAGTTAATATCATTTTTGATTTTTTGTATACTGAATGACTCTCTTTTTTTTAATTTATTAATCCTTGAAAAAGACGGATTGAAATTTTTATAATATTTTTTTATCTCATTTGCTACTTGACTATATGAAGGAAAATCAGGACCAGAGACATTATAAGAATAATTATGTTTTTTTTCATGTAATAAAGCTAAAATTATAGAAGAAACAGCATCATCAACATGAATATATGGCCACTTAAGTTCTTTTCGAAATGGTAATGTTATTTTTTTATTACTCTTAGCCGCATTTACCATATCTCTGATAAAACAATCAGTTTCTCTTCTCGGACCATATACTGTAGAAAATCTAAGAGTGATGATATCTAAGTTATAAATTTCAAAATATTTCTCTAATATTAAATCACATGAAGCTTTTGATGCGCCATATAAATTAGTTGGAGAAAATTTAAATTTTTCATCAGTATTTTTTTCAAGTAAATCACCGTAAGCAGATATAGAAGAGCAAAAAATAAATCTATTAATTTTATTAAATATTCTACATGACTCAATTAAATTAAATGTAAAAAAAATATTATTATTTATGATTTCATAAGGT
>MDSV01037637.1_pt1 | contig 14561 bp, 11 predicted proteins | sample 810851 | NCBI WGS metagenome assembly MDSV01 (sample SAMN05326640, study PRJNA326480) | marine metagenome | isolation source: seawater | place: Atlantic Ocean: North East | collected 2012 | reverse complement strand
TCCATCTGCCAAATGTCCTGCAATTTGTTCGTGAGGACAATTTGTAACTTCTATTTGGCATTCCATGAATCCTTCTATTGCCGGATTACAAAAACCTCCTGATAAAGTAAAAACCTTATCAATACCTTTTTCTTTTAATGCTCTTGCTATTAATGCACCACCTCTAATTTTTTTTTCTGACATTTAATATTTAAATTCCCTTATAAATCTTTCAGCAATAATATCTGAAGATATATCTTCTATATCAGTTAAACCTACTAATCCCAAGGCAGTACTCAACTCATCTTTAATTATATCTACAACTCTTCTTAAACCTCTAGCACCATCAGCTCCAATACCATACATTAAGGGTCTGCCTATCATTGTAAAATCAGCCCCTAAAGCCAAAGCTCTTACTATATCGCTTCCACCTCTTATTCCACTATCGAAAATTATAGGAAAATCCTTACCAATTGCATTTCTGATTATTGGTAAAGCCTCAATGGATGAAGTTGCACTATCAAGTTGCCTTCCACCATGATTAGAAACTTGAATTGCATCTGCACCTTCGGATTTAATTTTTATAGCATCCTCAGATGACATCACACCTTTGATAATTAATTTGCCTTTCCATTTTTTTCTTATTTTTTTTAATGTATCCCAATCTGTTGCCCCTCTACTTTCGCTTCTCACAAATTTATTTCCTTTTTTTGATGTTTCATAGTTCATTGGTTTTGGTATACCTCCTAATAAAGTACTTATTGACCAATTAGGATGAGTAGCAAAATCTATAAATTGTTTTAAACCAATATTAAAAGGTACTGTAAATCCATTTCGGTTATCTTTAGCTCTTCTAAATTGTATTGGTACATCTACTGTTAAGATTGCAACTGTGTAACCAGTTTTTTCAGCTCTTTCTAATAATTCCATTACAAATTCTTCATCTTGAAAATTATATAGTTGCAACCATACGTTTCCTTTAGATAAATCATACATTTTTTCTAATGATGTAGATGAGGCCATTGAGACACACATTGGTAAGTTATTATATAAACTTTCTTCAGCTAACATTTTATCTGCACCAGTCCAAGTTAAGTTGCACATACCCATAGGTGCAAAGCCAAATGGATGGTTATATTCAGAACCAAAAAATTTTTTTTTTATATTTCTTTTTTCAACATTCCTTAAAACTTTTGATTGAAGTCTAATTTGATCTAATGCAATACTATTATTTTCACATAATTTTTCATCTCCTGATGAGCCATCAACAAAATCGAACATTAATCTAGGGACTCTTTTTTTAGCTAGAATTCTTGCCTCTTCAATACTATGAATTTTTGTACTTGGTAAAATTTTATTCATAAACTTAATTTATATACTCTTTTAGACTAATTTTATTATTTTTATCAATAAAATAAGCATCACTGTTTTTTCTTGAAGAATAAACCTTGGTTGCTTTTCCGTTAATAAATAATACAGCTACACCATCATCAATAGCTATTCCTGGAGGTAGCTTATTATTTTTAATTTCTAATTTAAATTTTTCCATTCTTTTTAATTTTGATGAATGAGGAGTACAACTTCCTGCGATTAAATTTATACCTTGAAGTAAACTGTATTCTGGACCAAGAGAGTCTGTTAAGCTCCATTCAAACCAACATATAGCTCCAGCACTAACGCCTGAGAGTATAATACCAGAGTTGTAGGCTTCTTTAAAAACATCATACAAATTATTTTGTTTCCAAATTTTTAACATAAAGGAAGTATTTCCACCACCTATATAAATTATATCATTATTAAAAATCCAATTAGAAAAACCATTTACATTTTTGCATAATTCAAAATGAGATAATTCTAAATTATATTTTTCAAGTCCTTTGTAAAATAAATCTATCTTTTCAGGACTATCTTTACTAGCCGTAGGTAAAAATCCAAATTTAATTTTAGATTTTTTGCATTGAGATAAAATAAATTTATCTAATTTTATATCAGATTTATGTGTAAATCCACCTCCACCAATTGCAATTATTTTTTTTTCAATATTATTCATTAAAATTTTGCTAAGAAATTAGATTAGAAAATAATATATATTAAGAATAAAAAAAAGTAACTTTCTATGTTTGATATAGTTAAAAAAAAAATATGTCCCAATGATATTTTAAGAGTAGGTATTAATATGAGTAATTTTTTACTTGTAAATAAGGAAAGTTCATTTTCTAATCCTCAAGGTTTATCCCCAGATATTGGAAAATTGCTAGCTAAAGAACTAGGTGTAAATCATCAATTTGTAACTTTTAAAAACCCAGGTGAATTAACAGATGCGGCAAAAGAAGATAAATGGGATGTTGGAAATTTTGCATTTGAAAAAAAAAGAGCAGAAGTTATAGATTTTAGCAATCCATATATAAATATAGATGCAAATTTTTTAACGAATAAAAGTAGTTACATTACTAGTAATGAAGAGGTTGATTCTAGAGACGTCAAGATTGCAGTAGTAAATAGAAGTGCTTATGAACTGTGGTTATCTGACAATTTTAAAAATGCAAAACTTATTAAAGCACAAACAATAATTGACTCACATAAATTACTTAATGAAAATAAAGCTGATGTTTTGGCTGGATTAAAACCAAAATTAATTCAAGAAGTAAGTATAAATAAAAATTTAAAAATTATTGATAAACCTTTTACTTTTATAAAACAATCAATTGGTGTAAAAAAAGGAAATCAAGAAGTTGTTTCATTTTTAAACAAATTTATTTTTAAAATAATAAGCAATGGAAAGGTAAAAAAATTATTAAAAAAACATAATTTAGAAGGAAAATTAAGTATACCTAATTAAATTAAAACTTTAAATCCCTTGCCATGGCTCAGGCTTGGTAGGTATATTTTTTTTTAATCCTCTGACAATTTCACCTTTAGAGTCGTACATAGGCAACTTACATAGTTCGGCTTTATTTATTTTTCCGTCAATGCACTCGACTTCAACAACTGATCCAGGGCCAAATTTTTCCTCATTCATATGAACAATCCCAACACCACATACTTGAAAAGGAGACCAGGTACTAGAGGTGACTTTTCCAATTGTTTTACCATTTTGTTTGATAGTTTCTCCTTTTAAAGCGATACCATCTTTTACTCTTATACCCCAAGTTTTACATTTTTTATTTGCAGAGATTAGTGATTTTTTTCCAATAAAATCATCTTTATCTAAATTAACAAAACGACCAAGTCCAACTGAGAAAGGATTAGTATTTTTATTAAAATCTTGTCCTGCAGAAAGAAGTCCTGCTTCAATGCGCCTTCCCCTAAATGAAGGCGTCGCAGTTAAAATCATACCCATTTTTTTTCCCTCTTCTAGAATTAAATCTCCAATTTTTTCTGCATTATTATCTGGACGAATATATATTTCCCAGCCAAGTTCATTTGTAAAACCAGTTCTACTTATAACAACCTTTTCATTTTTCATTGTAAATTCAGACCAATCAAAATATTTCCAGGACTCAGTTAATTTTTCATCTATTAAATGATTTAAAAGATCCATTGATTTTGGACCTTGAATTTGACTTATCCATATATTTGGATCAGATATTTTAACATTTAATCCTTCCGCGTTAGCTTTATACCAAGAAAATAGATCACCATCTGCTTGAGCAAACCAATATTTTTTTTCATCTATTCTTAAAAGTAAACCATCAGTTATCATTCCACCATCATGATAACATGCAAATTGATAAGAGCATCTTCCAACTTTGACTTTAGAGATATCCCTTGGAAAAATTTTTTGTAAAAATTTTAGAGAGTCAGATCCTGAAATTTCATAAGGATGTTCTCCAGTATGACGTAAAATTATTTCTTGTCTTGTTTTCCAGTACATCTCATCAGATGATGCATTTGTTAATTTTTCAGTTGTAAGGCGTCCAGCATATTGTGAGTATTCAGGATCAAAAGGTAGTTCTTGATAAGTCAAAGGGTGAACAGACATTGTTCTTGCTAATTCTAATGGTTGATGTTTTTCTAAAATTGATGGTTTTATTGAAAATCTGACTTTTTTTAGAGATTTATGCATAAAAAAACAATTTAACTAAAAGTTAACTTAATTTATTAATTATTATCTAAGACTATCAATAAAACAACAAGCTTTTTCACTGTTGCTAAATACATACCTAATTGTTACTTTCATTTTTTAAATTTATTACAGAGAGAGGGAAATATGAAGTATATTTACAAAATGATATCATTATCTTTGATATCTTTATTAGTATCATTTTCTGCCGTTAATGCGTCAAGTGGTGTTTTTAAGCTATCACATGACCTTGGTTTTGGAAAAGATACGAACTTAGACGCAATTACTAAAGGGCGTTTATTTCAAGTAGTGATTATGACTCAAAATCGTTTGGTAAGAAAAAATCTTGACGGTGTTACTTCAGCAGAATTAGCAACAGATTGGTCAGGAAACACAGATGCAACTGAGTGGACATTTAATCTTCGTAAAGGGGTTAAGTTTCATGATGGGTCTGATTTTGATGCAGAAGATGTTAAGTATTCGTTAATGCGTGTTAAGGATCCAGATATTGGATCACCCGCAAAAAAAAGCATGAGCTCAGTAACAGATATAGAAATAGTTGACTCTCATACAGTAAAGATGAAGTTAAATACGTCTTTTGCTGATTTTCCACTTCTATTAACTGACTATAGATTAAGAATGATACCTTCGGGATCAGGAGATACTATTGGTCAAACTGGAATTGGAACTGGTCCCTTTATAGTCGAAAAATTTGATGCAGAAGGAACTACTATTCTTAAGGCAAATCCAAACTATTGGGAAGGTGCTCCAGGACTTGCGGAAGTTCATGTTATTGCAATACCTGATGGAGAAGCAAGAGTACAGGCTCTTCTTACAGGTCAAATTGATATGAACAGATACGTTCCATTTACGCAGAAAAAAATATTTGATGGAAACTCTAAATTTAAAACTACAGTAGTTCCAACTGGTAACTGGAGAGGTATGGTTATGAGAACAGATACTGCTCCTTTTGATAATCCAAAAGTTAGAAAAGCTGTACGTTTAGCCGTCGATAGACAAGAACTTGTTGATCTTGTAATGGGAGGAGCAGCTACAGTTGCCTGCGATACACCTGTTGCACCAGCTGATCAATATCGTTTAAATATGAAATGTCCTCAAGATATTAGTAAAGCAAAAAATCTTTTAAGAGAAGCTGGATACCCTAATGGAATTGAAATGACTATTCATGTTTCTACAAAAGAACCTACTTGGCCAACAATTGCAGAAGTTATGCAACAACAATTGGCAAAAGCTGGAATTAAAGCTGATATTAAAATGACTCCTTCGAAAAGTTACTGGAAAGAGACTTGGATGAAGAAAGCAGTTGCAATGACGCGTTGGAACGAAAGACCAGCAGACAGTGCATTGCATGAAATTTATCATAGTGGAGCAAAGTGGAATGAGTCTTATTTCAAAAATCCAGATTTTGATAAAAACCTTTCAAATGCAAGAGGTGAGCTTAATTTTAATAAACGAAAAAAAGCATATCAAAATGCACAGAAAACCTTATGGGAAGAGTCTGGAACAATGATTCCATACCATGTATCTAAACTTGTTGTTACTTCTTCAAAAGTAAAAAATCTTGATGAAGTAGAAGTTTTTTCAGTTAGATGGCACAAAGTTAAAGTAGATTAATACAAACTTATATTTTACAGGCCTTAAGAAAGGCCTGTAAAATTTGTTTCATTTATTAATAATTAATTTTAAAATCGGTATCAATAACAATAATCATGTTTTTTTTAATTATTAAAAGAATTTTATTAGGTTTAATTACTTTATTTATAGTATCGTTAATCACTTTTGTGGGTACAGAAATTCTTCCTGGTGATGCATGCACAACATATCTTGAAAGAGAAGCTTATGGAGCAGCATTAGAGTCTTGTTATAAAAGATTAGGATTAGATATTCCAGCTTATGAAAGATACTTGTCATGGGCGTATAACGTTATTCAAGGTGATTTTGGTTACTCTTTAAGTGGCCAAATGCCAATAAATGATGTTTTAGGTCCAAGAGTAAAAAATTCTATGGTTCTTGCATCTGCCTCAATATTAATTGGTATACCAATAGCTTTAATATTAGGAATCGTAACTGCTCTTTGGAGAGATAAAATGCCAGATATTATTATTTCAACAATTGCAATATTTTCAATGACTATACCCGAATTTATTAGCGCCACTTTACTAATATTAATAGTTGCCATCTGGCTGGAGTGGTTACCTGGAATAGTAATAGTTCCTACAGATGTTACATTCTTAGAATTACTACCTAATATAATTTTACCAGTAATAGCTATTTCTATGATAATGACCGCTCATATGGCTCGAATGGTTAGATCTAGTGTAATCCAAGTAATGGCAAGTGATTATGTACAAATGGCAATTTTAAAAGGTGTACCTTATTGGAAAATGGTTTTTAAACATGTTTTGCCTAATGCTTTGTTGCCTGCAATTAATGTTGTGGCTTTAACTATTGCTTGGCTTTTAGGAGGGGTGGTAGTTACAGAAGTGGTATTTAATTATCCAGGTCTTGGTCGATTAGTAATTGAGTCAATATCTAACAGAGACTTACCCGTTGTACAAGCTTTAGCAATTATACTTGCTTCTATTTATGTAAGTATAAATTTAATAGCTGATTTGTTAACATTAATGCTAAACCCAAGGTTAAAGACACTTCAAATTAGAAAATAAATATGGAAAATAATAAAGAAAATCCAAAAAATTTTTTGTCTAAAATATTTGATGTAGTTTTTACAATGGCATCTAAACCATCAGGTTTTATTGGTTTAATGATTTTAGTTTTTCATATTTTTTTGGCATTTGCGAGTCCGTATTTGGCACCTTATGACTATAAAGCAATTGATCCATCTTTAATGCTTCAACCACCATCATCAGAATATTGGTTTGGGACGGATAGTTTAGGAAGGGATGTTTTTACTAGAACAATTTTAGGAGGAAGGACAGCTCTTACGGTAACTTTTTTTGGTTCTATAATTGCACTAATGTGGGGAGGGCTTTTAGGAATTTTTTGTGGCCTAGTTGGTGGCAAAATTGATGATGTAGTTATGAGGATAGTTGATGCATTTTTATCAATACCATGGATATTAGCAATGTTATTAATAGTTTCTCTTCTTGGAACGTCTATTGAAGTATTGATACCAGCTTTAGGTTTTTTTTATGGAAAAGGTATTGTCCGAGTATCAAGAGCTGCAACACACGATGTTATTGCAAAAGATTATATAGTATCAGCTAGAGCAAGAGGTCATAGCAATATGTCTATAATTTGGAATGAAATATTACCTAATGTAAGAGATGCTATTTTAGTTGAAGGAGCCATGAGATGGTCATGGATGTTGCTTGGTTTTAGTTCATTATCTTTTTTAGGTTTTGGCGTAAGTCCCCCAACACCAGATTGGGGATTAATGATATCCAACGCTAGAGGGCTAATGTCATTTGCTTATTGGTCTGTTATTGCGCCGATAGTAGGTTTGAGTACTTTAATTATTGGAATTAATTTAACAGCAGATGCTTTTGCAAAAGCTTTAGGAATTGATAGATCAACAAAGGCACCAGTTTAATATGAATAACAATATACAAGTAGTTAAAAATTTATCAATTGGCTTTAAAAGCAAAAAAGGAGAAGAAATATTAATTTTAAAAAATATTTTTACAAATATCAAAAAAGGAGAAACCGTAGGAATTGTTGGAGAGTCAGGATCAGGAAAAAGCACATTAGCATTAGCAATGATGGGTTATGTAAAACATGGTTTGTATACGATTGATGGAGAATGTACTTTTAAATCATCAAATCTACTTAAAATGAAAAATAAAGATTTAGAAAAAATTAGAGGAAGAAAAATTGCAATGATACCCCAGAATGCTGGACAGTCATTAACGCCAAACCTTAAAATTGGATATCAAATAGAAGAAGCTCTTAAATTACATACAAATTTAAATAAAATTGAAATAAAAAATAAAATTTCTGAACTTTTGAATAAAGTTAGATTACCTTCACCAAATATAATGATGCTTAGATACCCTCATGAACTTTCAGGAGGACAACAACAACGCGTTGCAATTGCTATGGCTCTAGCCGGCAATCCTGAATTACTATTATTAGATGAACCTACTACTGGATTAGATGTAACAACTCAAGCACATGTTTTGGAACTTCTTAAAGATATAGCTCAAGATGAAGGTACGTCTATGGTTTATGTAAGTCATGATCTAGGTGCAATAGCGCAAGTATGTGATAGAGTTATAGTAATGTATGCAGGTGAAATTGTATTAGAAGGACCTGTAAGAAAAATCTTAAAAGAACCAATTCATCCTTACACATATGGATTATTAAAATCTATTCCAAAACTTTCACTTTTAGGCTTACCAGATTCTATGCCAGGGAGTCAGCCTCAACCAGGACGCATTAGTAAAGGCTGTAGCTTTTACGATAGATGTGATTTTTCCGATGCAAAATGTAAAGTAAATTCACCTAAATTAGAATATATTTCAGAAATAAACACAAGCGTAAGATGTTTTCATTACAATAAGTTAATAAATATTAAAAAAATTAAAAATAATACAAAACAAACAAAAAAAACAAATATAAATATTAATGAAATTTTAAACTTAATTAATATTTCAATAACTTATGCAAAACAAAGTTTTTTAGATCAGATATTAAATAAGATTGAAGATTCAAATCCAACAGTTAAAGATATTAACATTAATATAAATAAAGGAGAAACTATTGCATTAGTAGGGGAGTCTGGTAGTGGAAAATCTACAATACTTAAGTCTATAGCAGGGCTATTAAGAGCCAAAGATGGAAAAATAAAATTTAATAAAAATAAACTTTTATCTTCAGATTTAAAAAACAGAAACTCTGAAGAGCTTAGATCTATCCAATTAATATTTCAAAATCCTGATGAGTCTTTAAATCCAAATCATACAGTTGAACAGATTCTATCCCAACCTTTAAAATTATATTTTGGGCTAAAAGAAGAGGAACTAAAAAAAAATATTATAGATCTGCTTAAAAAAGTAAGACTTGGGGAATTTTATATGAATAGATATCCAAGGCAATTATCAGGAGGTGAAAAACAAAGAGTCGCTGTAGCTAGAGCTTTTGCTGCCAAACCTGATATTATTCTATGTGATGAAGTAACGTCAGCATTAGATGTTTCGGTTCAAGCAGCGGTATTAGATTTATTAAAAAAATTGAAAGAGGATTTAGGGACAACTTATATATTTGTTTCACATGATTTAGCAGTTGTAAAAGCTATAAGTGATAGAGTTGCAGTTTTATACCAAGGTAGATTATGTGAAATTGGGCCATCAAAAAATGTTTATAAGTTTCCATCTCATCCTTACACAGAAGTTTTATTAGGTGCTGTACTTGAGCCTGACCCAGATATTGAGCCAAAATTAATAGCTGACGATATTGTTGAAGAAAAACCTCCAGAAAAAGGATGTTGTTTTCAAGGTCGATGTCCAAGAATCATAGGCGATAAGTGTAAAGAAGAAGTACCACCATGGCAAATAGGAGAAAATGGTAACGCTATTAGATGTCATATAGATATTAAAAGTTTAGAAAATCAACAAATTTAATACATAGAGACATTTTATTTCATTTCAAGTTTTATTAAATTTTATTATAAACTGATCATAAATTTTATGGAAATTAAAAAAGTAGTAGTTATAGGATCTGGAACAATGGGAAGTGGAATAGCTGCTCATCTATGTAATGCAAATATTCCAGTTACTTTATTAGATTTAACTACAGAGATAAGTGAGAAAGCTCGAGAAAGAATAAAAAATTCTCGACCACCATTATTAATTGATAAATCAAAAATTGATAAAATCGATGTTGGGAATATAAGTGACAACTTCAGTGTTGTAAGTGAAGCAGATTGGATTGTTGAGGCCGTAGTTGAGCGTATTGATATTAAACATAATATTTATGAAAAAATTTTTAAAGAGAGAAAATCAGGATCCATTATATCGTCTAATACATCTTCAATACCAATAAGCATTCTCTCTGAAAAATTATCTACAGAAGATAAAAAAGATTTTTGTATTACTCACTTTTTTAATCCTGTTAGATATATGGACCTACTAGAAATTGTCAAAAGTGAAAATAATGATTTACAAAAAATTAATTCTTTAAAAAAATTTTGTGAAATAAGTTTGGGCAAAGGCGCAATTATTTGCAATGATACTCCAGGCTTTTTGGGAAACAGAATTGGTGTATTTGCAATGCAAGTTGCTATGACAGAAGCATTTAAAATGAAACTTTCAATAGAGGAAGCCGATGCTACTTTTGGTAGACCAATGGGAATACCAAAAACAGGAGTTTTTGGTTTATACGATCTTATAGGAATAGATCTAATGGCCGATGTTCTTAAAAGTTTTATTAAAGAACTATCTAAATCTGATGCATTCCAAGAAGTTGCTAAAGAAATACCTTTAGTAAAAAAATTAATTGAAACAGGATATACGGGCCGAAAAGGTAAAGGAGGCTTTTATAGAATTAATAAAATTGATGGAAAGAAAATTCTTGAAGCAATTAATTTAGAAACAGGAGAGTATTCTGAATCAAAAAAGATAAATATTAAATCTGAAAAAGTAGATTTAAAGGCATTGATTAATAGAGATGATAAATACGGCAAATATGCTTGGTCTGTTATATCTAAAATTATTTGTTATGCCTCTTCTTTAGTTCCAGGAATAACTGATGAATTTAACGATATAGATGAAGCTATGAGATTAGGGTTTAATTGGAGTAAAGGTCCATTTGAAATGCTTGAAGAAATTGGTGTCTCAAATTTCTTTAATAAAATTGAAAGTTATGAGGGAAACAAATTTTTAGAAGAGTTAGCTAAAACAAAAAATGAAAACTTCCATGGTATTAGACAAAAATATACAGATATTGAAACTTTGGGAAAAGTTAAAAAAACTGCAACTAACGTTGATGGTAATAACTCTGCATCAATATATAGATTAAAAGATTATAATATTGTTGAGTTTACTACTAAAGCTAATGCATTGGATTATGACTCAATGGATGCTTTAAAAAAAGCCACCGATAAACCTTTAATTATAATCAATGAAAGTATGCAATTTTCAGCAGGGGTAAACCTTTCTTATACTATGGATTTTGCAAATAAAAGAGATTTTAAATCTATAGAAAAATTTGTTAGATATTTTCAAGAAACTTGTAAACATCTTAAATATTCAAAACATCCAGTTGTGTCAGCACCTTCAGGCTTAACTCTCGGAGGAGGTTTTGAAGTAATGGTTCAAAGTAATTTTGTTGCATCACACACAAACATTGTAGTTGGTTTAGTTGAAACAATTGTTGGACTTATACCTGCTGGAGGTGGATGTAAGGAAATGCTAGCTAGATGGTTGCAAGCAGATGAAGCTAAAAATAATCCACATTACGCACCTTTAAAAGTTTTTGATATTATAGGTTATGGTAAAACAGCGACTTCACCGGTTGAAGCGGTACCAATGAAATACTTAAGACCAGAAGATAAAAAAATAATGAATAGAAATAGCTTGTTAGAAGTTTCAAAAAAAATATTAGAAGATAATAGAGACTTTAAATCTCCAAATGAAACTACTTTTAACCTTCCTGGAAAAGCAGTTAAGGATGAAATGATTAAACTTTTAGAGAAACTATATAACGACAAGGTAATCTTAGATCATGGATTTGCTGTAGCAAAAGAATTAGCAAATGTTTTGAGTGGAGGAGATACAGACATTAGCAAAACATTATCTGAAGAAGATTTATTTAAATTAGAATTAGACTCTTTTATGAAATTGATAGAAACCAAAGAAACTCAAGATAGAATTAAATATACTCTAGCAACTGGAAAGCCTTTGCTTAATTAAGCTAATAACTCTCTAATATTTCTATCTAAATTTTTTTCAAAATTTTTATCATTACCAGGATTTGCCGCACAATGCCCATAAGAAGAATCTACAGGTCTTAAAAATGATTTTTTAATAAATTTTTTTTCATACATATTATCTTCAGTTCTAAAATATAAGTCTTGATTGCATGGCATTAAAATTGTTTTTGCATTAATAGATTTAAGAGATTTAACATAATCTCCTTTGTATATTGGATTTTTACTAATATCGTTTAGTTGCCAAGTTTTTAATTTACACAATAGATCATTGGCATCCCAATTTTTAGCATGATCATTGGCCCAGTCATCTAGTAAATCATTAACATTTTTATATCCAATATTCTGATAAAGTTTTTTTCTGTAAAAACTTTGAGAAAAAGCCCATCCAGCATAGACTCGGCCAAAAGCTTTTAACCCTTCTACTGGTTGCTTTTTATATTTTCCATTTTTCCAATTTTTATCTGCTATTAAAGCAGCTTTTACACCTTCTAAAAAAACATGGTTGTGTATTGAAGTTTTTGAAGATGCACAAAAGGGCAAAATAGCTTTAACCATTTTAGGGTATTGTGCAGCCCATTGATATGATTGACATCCAGCCATAGACCAACCTAATACTAAAGCAATTTTTTTTATCTTTAATTTTTCAGAAATCAGTTTGTGTTGGCAATAAATATTATCCCATAAAGTGATTTCTGGAAATTTATGACCACTTTGATTAATATGAGTGTTACTCGGAGAAGTGGAAAGGCCATTTCCTAACATATTTATTGAAATGATAAAATATTTATCAGGATTTAAAGCTCTATTTTTACCAATAAAACCTTCATTTCTAACATGTGTTCCAGTATAAAATGTAGGGAGAATTACTACATTAGAGTAATCTTTATTTAAATTCCCATAGGTTTTGTAAGCAAGTTTAGCTGATTTTAAAGTTTTACCAGATAAAAGTTTAACATTACCTAAATTAAACTCTTGGTATTTTTTCATTAATAAAGTCTAAGATATTCTTTTACTTCCCAATCTGTAACAGATTGATGATAACGTTCCCATTCATCATTTTTGTAAGCTAAAAGTGATTTTTTCATTACAGAACCTAAAACTTCATCTGATAATTTATTTTTTTTAAGAGCATCAATGGCCATCAATAAGTTTTTTGGCAATCTTTTTATTCCAAGTTTTTTGAAATCATCATCAGACATTTCGTAGAGATCTTGATCAGTAGGTTTACCTGGATGAATTTTATTTTTAATTCCTTCAACTGCTGCTGAAATAGTCATTGCTAGTGCTAGATAAACATTCATTGTCATATCAGCAGCTCTATTTTCAATACAATATCTGTTTTGTGGTAATCGAAATTGTGCAGATCTATTATTGTGGCCATAAGTAATATTTGTTGGCGCCCAAGTTACTGTTCCTCCTTCAAATCCACCAACTCTTGGAACTAATCCATTATATGAATTTACTGTAGAACAAGTAATAGAAGTTAAAGCTTCTGAATGCTTCATCAACCCTCCAACAGCATATATTGAGTCGTTAGACCATTTATTACCTTCCTTAAAAAGGTTTTTTCCATTTTTATCATGCATTGAAAAATTAATATGAGCTCCGGATCTCCAATCTCCTATTGTTGGTTTTGGCATAAAAGTAATAAACATATTATTTTTTTTTGCTATTTCTTTTAAAAGAATTCTAAGAAATACCAATCTATCAGCCATTTCTAAAAGATTTGTGTAATGAAAATCTAATTCAAATTGTGAATAAGCACCCTCAGCAACTACATCGTGTAACATCCATCCTAAATCATTTAAAATATCTATCAGTTCTTTTAAAAAATGCATTGAGTCTAACGTATGTTCTACATCGTAACCAAAAGCTTGTCGTCTAGGTCGAATTCCTTTAGCTGGATCGTTATCAATAGCTTTTACAGGTTTGCCATTTTCATCATATTTCATGGCAATAAATTCTGGCTCTATACCAGCCATCCCTATATAACCTGAGTCCTGTGACTTTTGCATAGCTCTCTTTAATGCTTGTCGAGGACAAACATTATAAGGCTTGTCTTCCCAAAAAAGATCAGCAAATATTATTGCTGTAGTTTTATCCCATGGACATATATAAACTGAGTCTAAATCTGGTAACATAACTTGATCAGAATCTGCAGGCGTAAGTTCAGGCACAAAAGAAATAGAGTGTACTGCAAATTGAGGTCCTTTTCCTAAACACAAAGGTTCAAAATCACTCATTGGTACAGGTTTAGATTTTGGAACACCATGGAGATCAATCCAGCTTGATAATATATATTTTACTCCAGCATTTTTTAACTTTTTATGAACAGTAGGAATTTTTTTTCTGTTACGCTCTACTGCATCTTTAAAGTTTTCATAATAAATCTTTTCATTCTTGCTCATAACAGTCTCCTTAATATTTTGTTATTGTGGCATATCCTCAGGGTCTATTCCAGGTACAAATGTTATACCGGCTTTTTGTTTCCAATCGTGAGGATAAGCAGCGTAAAATATTACACATTTTTCATCACATTCATAAGCTATATGGTTATCTTTTGGTATATATAGAACATCTCCAGGGTTACAAATATATGACTCTCCT
>MDSV01064291.1_pt1 | contig 14565 bp, 9 predicted proteins | sample 810851 | NCBI WGS metagenome assembly MDSV01 (sample SAMN05326640, study PRJNA326480) | marine metagenome | isolation source: seawater | place: Atlantic Ocean: North East | collected 2012 | reverse complement strand
TGAAGAAGGATATCCAGCGTACCTTTCATCTCGAATTGCAGAATTTTACGAACGTGCTGGACGTGTCGAAACCAAGAACGGTGACGACGGATCCGTTACTGTTATCGGTGCTGTAAGCCCACCGGGTGGTGACATCTCTGAACCTGTATCACAAGGTACACTCCGAATTGTCAAGGTTTTCTGGGGATTGGACGCAGGTCTTGCACGACAGCGTCACTTCCCTGCAATTAACTGGCTCAACTCGTACTCATTGTACCCGCAAAGTCTGAACCAATGGTTCCGAGACAACATTGCACAAGATTTCCCAGAAATCCGAACCCAGATTAGTGGTTTGTTGCAGATTGAAGCAGAATTGCAAGAGATTGTCCAACTTGTTGGTTCCGATGCTCTTCCTGTTGACCAACAACTCACACTGGAAGTCGCTCGTATGATTCGTGAGTTCTTCTTGCAACAGAATGGATTCCACGATGTAGACGCATATTGCGACATCCACCTCCAATACTCCATGTCTAAGGCAATTCTCAGTTTCCAAGAAGCTGCGAAGAATGCAATGGCTGCTGGTGCACAACTCAACGATGTTGTCAACGTACCCGCACGAACTGCACTCATGCGTGGACGATTCGAGAAAGGATACATCGATACCATCGAATCCATGGTTAAAGACATGGTCGATGAAATCGCTGGAACTGTGGAGGACAATTAGGACGTGATATCATGACTGGAAAAGAATACCGAACCATTACCGACGTTAAAGGACCACTTGTTTTCTTGAACAAGACCGAACCAGTTGCCTTTGGTGAAATTGTCACCATCCGTCTTGCAGATGGATCCATCAAGAACGGACAAGTTCTCGATACATCGGATGACTTGGTTATTGTCCAAGTTTTCGAAGGAACTGCAAAGATTGATCGAACCGCTGGTGTCACATTCATGGGCGACGTTTTCAAACTCCCTGTGAGCAAAGACCTTGTTGGTCGAATTCTCGATGGTGCAGGCCGACCTCGTGACGGAGGACCTGACATCGTCGCTGAAGAAAATGCTGACATTATCGGTGCTGCAATCAACCCATTCAGCCGACAGAGTCCTCACGATTTCATTCAGACAGGTATCTCGGCTATTGACTGCTGTACGACACTCGTTCGTGGCCAAAAGTTGCCAATTTTCTCGGCTTCCGGTCTACCTCACAATGACATTGCGCTACAGATTGCACGACAAGCAAAACTCAAGGGAAGTGACGAGCAATTTATCGTAGTTTTCTGTGCAATGGGTATTACTGCTGAAGAATACAACTTCTTCCGTTCCGATTTGGAACGAACCGGTGCACTCGAAAACGCTGCATTGTTCGTCAACCTTGCTGACGACCCAGCTGTCGAGCGTATCATTACGCCTCGTCTTGCATTGACTGCAGCAGAATATCTAGCATTCGAGCACGACTACCACGTTCTCGTTATCTACACTGACATGACCAACTACTGTGACGCTCTTCGACAAATCGGTGCTGCTCGTGAAGAAGTTCCCGGACGACGAGGATATCCTGGTTACATGTACACTGACCTTGCTATGCTCTACGAGCGTGCTGGAATTGTAAAGGGGAAGAAGGGATCGATTACTCAATTCCCAATTCTAACCATGCCTGGTGACGATATTACCCACCCAATTCCTGACTTGTCTGGATACATCACTGAAGGACAGATTGTTATCTCTCGTGAACTTCACCAACAAGGTATCTATCCGCCGATCAACGTTCTACCATCACTTTCACGATTGATGGGATCATGTATTGGTGCTGAAACAACCCGTGAAGATCACAAGTCTGTTTCTGACCAAATGTATGCTGCATATGCGCAAGGACGTGAACTTCGTGGTCTTGTCGCAATTGTCGGTGAAGATGCATTGAATGAGCGTGACAAGCAGTTGCTTGACTTCTCCGGTGTCTTTGAGAACCGTTTCCTACGTCAATCTCGGGATGAAGACCGTTCCATTGACGAGACACTCGATCTGTGCTGGGAACTCATGTCTTCCATCGATACCAAATATCTCGTCCGTCTTGACCAAAAGTGGATTGAGAAGTACCATCCTGAAAACAAGGCTTGAATCTGAGGTGAAATCATGGCGCTTGACATCAAACCAACCCGAAGCGAGTTGATCAAACTCAAGGGTCGTATCAAGCAAACCAAGAACGGTTACAAGCTTCTGAAAATGAAGCGAGACGGTCTTTTTCATGAATTCCGTCAACTTCTTGCTGAAATGATTGAAGCAAAGCGAGAGATCACTGAAGCATTCCGTCTTGCAAAGCAACGTATTGATCTTGCGAACGCAATTGAAGGCGGACTTGCGGTCCGTGCAGCAGCAATTGCGAACAGTGCTCATCCCGAGGTTGAAGTCGAGCGACGCAACATCATGGGCGTTGTTGTGCCAAGTGTAAGTGGTACGAACCTGAAATCAACCTTTGCAGAGCGTGGTGTTGGTTTCATCGGTTCTTCACCTTACATTGACGAAGCAAGCGACAGTTTTAGCGAATTAATTGAAAAAATCGTCACGGCTGCTGAAATGGAAGCAACACTTAAGCGTCTTCTTGAAGAAATTGAAGCAACAAAACGCCGTGTTAACGCACTTGAGTTCAAGGTTATTCCAGAACTCGAAGAGGCCAAAGTCTTCATTCAACTTCGGCTCGAAGAAATGGAACGTGAAGAGACCTTCCGTCTTAAGCGATTTAAGAATAAGTGAGTTTCCACATCCCCCTGTGAAAAGGGCATGATTGATGTGGGAGTGCTGTCCAGTTCATAAATACGGGAGGCCTGATTTTATGACCGAAGAGGACGGAATTCAATCAACTCCTCTTCGTATTCAGAAAAAGGCATGGGATCAAAAGGACCTCCTCGAAGGGATTGTTCAGCGCTATCTCACTGTCCGCTCACATGTTGGGGGCTTGTGGCCGACTTGGGAAGTTGAATCCGACCAACTCGAGGAACAATTCCAAGAATTGAATGAATATCTTGAACGCCTTGGATGGATGGTTCGCCTCCGTCGAGGTGATACCAATCAAGTGACTGCTCTTCCCCTTCCTCATCGACAATTCCCTGGTTCTCGTATCCACTTCTACATGTGGACTGCATCCCTCATTACCTTGCTCTTCTCGGCAGTACGATGGATGGATACAGGCCGTCCAGAAGGCGGGTGGTTCGCATCATCGATTTATGTCGATGCACTGCTTGGGTTTGCTTTCCCCATTTTGTTTACTCTCTTCATCGCCTCGATGATTCAAACCAGAATATCTGCAAGATATGGCGTACGTAGTGGGCATATTCTCCCCATTCCCGACCCCTCAGTCTTGTTGTGGCTCTTCTCAGGACTATCCACTTCATACTTCATTTGGCCTTTCGGGATTTTCTTCATTCCTACCTTGCCACGAATGGATGCTCGGCCGTGGCCTGATCGTACATCGCTTGCATGGGCATCAATTTCAGTGCCAATCGTTATGCTTGTTTCAGGATTTATGTTCTGGTTCCTAGGGCTAGCACTGACCAGCGATTCATACGCTCTAACAGATGAGCCATATCGTGCAAATGCACCGTTCTTGATTGAACTCTTGGCGTCTCTTTCGCCCCTATCGATCGAAAGCCTTGACTGGAGTCATCCATTCTTCTTCGCAGCAGGTTTCCTAACCCTTGTTGGATGGTTGTTGATGCTTCCAGTTCCAACCTTCCCAGGGGGTCGTTTACTCGTTGCTCGCATGGGCATTTACGAAGCTCGTAGTTCAGGAACACAGATTCTCATGTTCATGCTTCTTATTACAGCGGCTTATTTCATCTTCGACGCATTCAATGGCTTCACAATTTGGATACCCGTACTCTCAGTCCTGATTCCTCTTCTCCTGTTCATGGGGAGCGATGCTCGAATTCCAGTAATTCTTGACGGTGATCGTCCACTCAATGAGGAAACGCACCGCAGACTTGGCATTATTCTCTTCATTGCTATTCTCTTCGCAATTCCTCCAGAGTTCCCTGTTGAACCGATTGAACGTTGGGATGCTGATGCAACATTTTCTGTTGGCGGAGACGACTTTGCAGAATTGGGAGATACTTGGAGTGCTTCCGTTCTTGTAAATCTAGCAAACCCTTCGATGGAAGATAGGGCATACTTTGTTTCTGGGCAAATCCTTGGAGATTCTCAATGGTCGATTGAGTTCTCATGTGGTGGGCAGGTTTGCGAGGGTATTCTAGGGCCTGATGAATCGATTTCTCTTGACCTCAACTTTGTCCATGAAAACACTACATATCAACCAACATTCGTTGATTTTCAGGTAGATGTCGTCTTTGACCAGTCCGATTCACACAAAGAGTTTGGTCGAATTGTCCCCGACTTGGAAGCATCCGTTGGAACAGAATGGTATCATGTTCGAAACGCTGAAGCAGTTCTGAGTTGCCTTGACATCCATGTTGAAGAATCGACAATATCGAATATTTCGTTCCCAAATCTAAGCGAGGCATGGTTGCCTTTCCTGTGGCTGGATGGTCAGGCAGGTCTGACTCAATCGTTAACTTCAGAGGACACGAGTGTGTGCTTGAACGGAGTTGATCAAGCGCTTCCAGCGAATTCTCGTACATTATTGCGACATGTTGTGTTGGGTAATCACTCGTTTGAGGTTGGATTTGACCTGACATGGCCACACATTGTCTCCTCGTCCGATGATGGTTGGCTCATTGATGAAACCCATCCGTGGGGCGTTCCATTTGACCATGGTGGTACGCTGTATCAAGAAAATTCATCTTCATGCACAGGTAATGAATTCTTGAGCACACCTCGTCGCTCAAACTCATCAAACTGGACATGGGACATGAGCATCTGGCCTAGCCAAGCACTTCCATCGGTAGAGGAAGGCGAACGCCTTCACCTCAAGCTGGCGGAAGATACCTATGTTCATTGTGACCAAGAGCAGGTAGCTGCGACCAAATTTACAGTGCAAGATGGGCCGAACTTGATCCTTCATAGCAACAATCAAACGATCCGACTTTGGGACGCTCCAATGACAGCCACAACTTCCTTGCTCGAATTTGCCATCTACAACAGCGAGGAAGATGAGATTGTTTTACGACACGCCTCATTTGGAGATGTCGCATGGGATTTGAGTTCCCTTCCTTTGACACTTTCATCGGGATGGAACAACTTTACTCTCGATGTACCTTCTTCGGAAATCAATACCTATCAACTCAACCACCAAGATGGAGCAATTCTTCTCACGTTTGGCGCATACTTGGAGGCTGAGTCTTGAGAATTGGCATTGTGGGTGCAGGTTCGATTGGTTCTCTCATCGCTGGATGCCTCTCATCAACAACATGTGACCTTCTCCTCTACGGACGAGGTTTACATGGGGCGCATCTCACAGTTGACGGGCTGAGTGTTGAAGGCGTTGAAGCCAGAGTCATCTCTTCACAGAGATGGGAGGTTCTCCTAGCTGAACAGCCTTTACCGGAATCCGTCACATCGAGCTGTGATGTCGTTTTGTTAACTGGTAAATCCACGGCGTTTGAGGAACATCTCAAAGTTGCAAAACATCTGCTTCATCGAGATGGTCTTGTCTGTACATTTGCCAATGGTTTGGGCCATGAAGAACGTCTTGTACATGCTTTTGGAGCACATCGTGTTCTAGCGGCAACAACAACACATGGTGCATATCGCTCTCAACCGGGAAGTGTTGTTTGGGCTGGCAAAGGAAATGTTTCGGTCGGTCCATTTCTTCATCATTATTCAGAAGATGATGTATCAAAACTCATGAATTGTTTCTCAGATGCTGGACTTGAACCTGTATGGAATCTGAATGGTCGTGAACTGCTTTGGAACAAGATGTTACTCAACATCGCAATCAACCCTATTGCAGGCTTATTGGGCAAAGAGAATGGAGCATTGCTTGAACCTTCATTGTTTGAATCCTCAGTATCTGTTATGCTTGAGGGAGCAAGAATTGCTCGGACTGAAGGCGTTTCTCTTGAAGATGATGAACAACTTGTGAATCGTTTGCGCCACGTTCTTGTTCAAACAAGCGACAACTATTGCTCAATGCTGCAAGATATACGTGCTGGCCGAGGGACAGAGATCAACTCACTGAATGTGGAAATATGTCGTCGTGGAGAAATGTTAGGGATTCCAACGCCCTTGAATCAACAGCTTTCATCCCTCATTCAGAATCTTCAATAAGGTCCTTATTGTAATGCAAGCCTCTGTTTTCTTGTCGAACATTTGCATTCTCTGCAACGAGAATTCCCACCAGAATCATGTTTCTCAATTCAACAATTTCACGCGATGGTAGGCTTGATTTCCAAATAACATCAATCTCTTTCTCAAGAAGTTGAAGTCTGCGAATGGCTCTTTGCAATCTGGAGAAGCGTCTTGATACGCCTACTTCAAACCGCATTGTTTGGTTGAGTGTTGCTCGATCATGGGCGACTGGCCCGTGTTCTTTGAGTTCATCAAGACCGTCTGAGCGCCACGATGGAGGGAATGCATCAACCCCAGAAACACCATGTTCAATGAGATGAGATGAACAGCGATGAGCAAATACAACTGCCTCCAGCAAACTGTTTGAAGCCAGTCTGTTCGCACCATGCATTCCAGTGCAAGCAACCTCCCCGATAGCGAACAATCCAGGTATTGGTTCTTGAGACGCCCCGAGGAGAGCACAACCCACCTCATCAACGCTGATGCCACCCACAATATAGTGTGCTGCAGGTGCAACTGGGAGAGGGTCGATTCCGAGTTCAAGACCAAACTTCCTAAGACGGTTTGAAATCATTGGAAAGCGCTCATTCAGATGTTGCTTATCGAGGTGCTCAGTCACCAGGAAAACGTGTGGAGCACCGGATTCAGCACAACGTTGGTCAATCGCTCGAGCAACAACGTCTCGTGTTGCCATCGAACCCAACGTGGATGCTTTGAGTGTGAATGAAAATGGGGCAGGATTGCTTTCTTCACTTGATTTCCATTGCTGATAACCTTCCTGATCGAGGAGAACAGCACCTTCCCCACGTAATGCTTCAGTTATCAAAAACGGGCGTTCTCCTTCGACTACAAGCGCCGTAGGATGGAACTGGACAAATGCCATGTTGACGATTGAGGCTCCTGTTCTATAGGCCATGGCAATGCCATCGCCAGTCGAAACGGAAGGGTTTGTTGTTTTCTCCCACAACTGTCCAGCACCACCGGTTGCTAGGATGACTGCATCACCTTGGATAGTCATGACTTGGCTGGTGGTCTGATCCAATGCCCAAACGCCACATACGCCCTTTTCTGGTGACTTGTGTACCCGTTGTATGAGGTCGATTGCGAGCGTATTTGGTCTCATCTTGATGTTCTCGTGCGTACGGGCTGCACTGGTTAATGCCCGTTCAATCTCTCTACCTGTTGCATCTTTGGCGTGAAGGATTCTTCGCGAGGAATGTCCTCCTTCTTGTGCAAGTTCAAAATTACCCTCTTGATTTCGTTCGAACTCAACACCGATGGAGAGCAAATCCATGATTCGTTCACCAGCTTCTTCAACGACCATTCGTACAACTGACTCATCGCATAATCCATCTCCCGCGTTGAGCGTATCGTTGATGTGACCTTCAATCTCCTCTAGGTTTGTCTTGTCGAGAATGGCTGCAATACCTCCTTGTGCCCAGTTGGTTGAGGAGTCCTTTGGCCTCTGCTTGGTGATTATTTCAACTTCGAATCCTTCGTTTGCAAGACGTAGGGCTGCAAAGAGACCAGCAATACCTGTCCCGATGATGAGAACACGAGGCATGGTCGACGCTGGGGTTGATTGTTCTTGATGACATCGGTTTGTCCAGCGATAGGCCTATTTGTGGGGGATTCCAGCAAGCATCATGTTGCGGAACCTCATCGGTCTACTGGGTTTAGCAACAATCGTCTTTGTCATTGCTAATGTCCATTTTGGATTGGTTGCCGAATATGTTGTTGAAGGGGCAGGAACCGCTCGCCTCGATGTCCTACGTTTGGCAGATCCTGGTTGCACAATACCTGAAATGGAAAAAGAAATTAAGGAAACTGGAACCGCTTTTTGTCTTGGTGAAAAGGGAACATGGGGTACTGCAGATATTCTTCTCTTGTTTTGGGGCATCCTCATTATCACTGCCGGACGATTCCGCATGCCTACAGATCCAAGACTTGCAAAGCGAATTCGTCGAGTAATGTTCACATCTGGAGCGGTTCTCTTCGGTGTTGCAATACTCGACCGTTTTGAGTTCCTACCAACCTCTGCAAATTCAGCAAGCATTGCCGATATCATTCCTTTGCCTCTTGATCCATGGGCGGTACAGATCATCTTCGCAGTTATTGGAGCGTTGCTGATGAGGGGGCCAAAATATGAAGTTTCTGAGTTTGAGCAAAATTATCGAACCCTTGAGAACCATAGGGAAAAAGAGCGAAGAGTACAGGAAGTGTTCAACGAAAAAGCCCGTTCAATGTCTGCTTCCAGGGAAGGCCTTGCTCGACGTAGCCGGCTCATCGACCGTGACGCACATCTTGTTCCTTTCCGTACTCGTAATTCACCAAAAGTTCGAGCCACATGCCCTTACTGCAAAGGCGGTGGTTGCAAAGAGTGCGGTATGACAGGTGTCGTTTGAACAAAACGGCACAATTATTCAACCCCAAAAACGATATGCGCCGACGCATAATCAACCGATTGTTTAAATCCTCTCGATATACGGTGTTCGACCTAAGGTCAATCTTGACCGTCAGGGGATTGGGATGTTTCTAAAAGCGTTGGAGATGGAGAATTTCAAATCATTCCGCGGGGAAGTCGTCATTCCTCTTGACCGAGGTTTCTCGGCTATCACTGGTCCAAACGGCTCAGGGAAATCCAATTGTGGTGATGCGATACAGTTCGTTTTAGGCCCCAAATCGACTCGAACAATACGTGCTCAAAACACAAAGCAACTCATGTTTAACGGGGCTGAAGGCTACAAACCTGCCCGAAATTGCACAGTTACTCTTGTTTTTGGAAATCCAGTGTTGTCGAGCGGTCGCCGCCGACTGCCCATTGAAAGCGATGAGGTTCGAATGACTCGATCCATTCGTCTAACAGCTTCAGACAATGTAGTATCTTCCTACTTGCTTGATGGTGAAGATTCTTCTCAAAAGTCATTCCATCGTCTGTTGAATGCAGCCAATGCTCGACCTGACGGGTACAATATCGTCCTTCAAGGAGACGTTACAGGACTAGCCAGGATGACGCCTATTGAACGAAGAAAGGTTCTGGACGGTGTTGCAGGTGTCACTTCATATGACGATGAAATCCGAAAAGCAAAGAAGCAAAAGGACAGCGTTGATTCCTATATCGAACGGATTGGCATGTTGCAAGAAGAGCAACAAGTCCGACTTAAGGAACTTGAACAGGAACGTAAGGTGGCAATGAAGGCGCAATCCATCACTGATGAACTTACAACTTCACGTTCACAACGTTACCAAGCAATGTTTGCAAGCCTTGGGATGGAATTGGAACACCAAATTGCAGAGCAATTACGCTATGCTGAGGAAGCCTCGCTTCTTGAGGAAGAGGTCAAAGCAGGAAGCAGGAAGTTGGTTGAACTGGACGACCGCATAGGTGAGATTCAGAAGCAAATTGATGCCCTTCTTGGAGAGGAAGGTGACGGCCTGTCCCAAGCAATACATGATTTACGGGTTCAAATCGACCGAGATAAGGATCGCATTGAGGACTCATTGCAATCCAACATTGACGATGCTGAAGAGCGTGAACAGGTCTTAGAACGCTATCAAGAAGCAGAATCGGCCTTGAACGCACTCCTCGAAGAAGCCAAAACGAGTCATGCTCAGATGGAAGAGGCTCAGCGTATGCTGGATGAAGCACAATCCGAGGAAGACAAGGTTCGTTCACTTCTCGAAGGGTCTGGAAAGAACCATGCTGAACTCAATCGGGCACTCAGTGAAGCGATCAGCACACTTGAACTTGCGAAGAAAGGTGTCGCATCAGCCCAATCTGAAGTTGACCGTACGGCAGCCCAAGCAGAATTGGTTGAATCGAACTTATCCAAAGCCCAAGAACGAGCAGAAGAATCGCGTCTTGAACTTGAAGAAAAAGAAGCTGAATTCAAAGAAGCATCTGGTGGGAAGAAAATCGATCGCTCATCATTGACCAAGAACATTCTCGAGGCAGAACGAGCAGAATCTCGTCTTCTCGAGGAAGCAGGTGCTGTAGAACGAAAGATGACTGAAACAGAACGTCAACTTCGTTCTGCTCGTGCTGAATTAGAGAACAAATCGAATTCCAAAGGTATGGCTGGAGGGGCCGCTGCAGTCTTGGGCGCTCGAGATCGTGGTGAAATCAGGGGCATCATCGGAACAATCGCAGAATTGTGTGCTCCGATTGATTCTGAACATGAAACAGCACTCGCAACTGCATTTGGTGGCGCAATGACCTCGGTTGTCGTTGATTCGGATGAGGTTGCGGCTGAAGCAATTCGTTGGTTGGCCCAACGAAAGGCGGGAAGGGCAACCTTCCTTCCACTCAACAAACTCGCAACAAGCCGTGCAGGTGGAAAGGCCATGATGGTCGCTCGGAAACCAGGTGTCATTGGTTTTGCATACGAATTACTAGAGTACGATCCTCGAATTGATACTGCGATTAAGTTTGCACTTCGTAACACGCTAATTGTACAAAACATGGACATAGCCCGGCAGAATATGGGTGGTGTACGCCTTGTTACAATGCGTGGTGATGTCACTGAAGCAGGTGGTGCAATGGTTGGAGGTTCGCGTCAACGAATGTCGGTAAGCTTTGGCGGAGGAATCGCTGGAGCGAAGGAAGTTGAGAGATTAAGTTCCGAAATTGAGCGTCTTCGTTTGATGTCCGATACGGTTGCAGCTGCACTCGCAGATGTGCGTACGGAACAGAAAAACCTCCGGCAGCAGATCAATGAACTGGCCAATGAAGAAGGTGCAATACGAAGGGAAACCTTGCGAGCGGAGGTTGCAACGTTCAAGAAAACACATTCAACAAATATTGGAACAGTCCAGTCCTTGAAGCTAGATCTTCAACGTCTCGAAGGCATGGCAAGCGAACAACTGGAATCACTCGATGAGGCAGAGTCAAAGGTTGCTGATGCAGAAATTCTTCGAAGCACTGCCCAAACTGCACTGGAGGATGCCAGCCCTCAACACCTCAAAGATCGTTTACATGAATGCACGGTTAAGCGAACTCAAGCAGAAGGAATTCGTTCGAATGCAGAGGTGTCAATCCACTCAATCGACGAACGTAAGTCACTGCTTACTTCTTCTGTGGCCAGCGAAAAACAACGTCTCAAGCAAATCGATGCCGATATGGCTGAACGTACTGAGAATGCAACTCTATTGAAGACAAGCGTTGAACAAAATGGGGCGATTCTTGCTGAGAAGGAAGCCGAAAGAGCACAGTATCTGGAAGAAAACAAAGGTCTTGAGGATGAACGTCTAGAGTTGGTCGAAGAACGAGCAAGTTTGAACTCAACCCTTACTCAAAAAGCCACTCAAGCCCGCAGCCATCGAAATCTATCCACGGAATTGGATCGGACTATCCAAGCAAAACGCAAGGAGTTGTTCGATGTCGAGTTGGAAATGGGTGCTGTTGGAATACAAGCCGCCGAAGAAGGAATCGTTCTCGATTCTGTTGCAGAAATCGATCGTCGAATCCGCCGACTTGAGCGACGTCTTGAAGAATTTGGAGCTGTAAATATGCGGGCTATCGAGCAGTATGATGCAGTTGAACAACGCCTTGAAGAAATGGATGGTGACTTCAAGAAGTTGCAAGACCGAAAGAAGCATCTTATCGATGTTGCAGAACGGCTTGAAGAGCAACGCAAGGTTCGCCTCATCGATGTTCTCGATAAGGTGAATGAGAACTTCAAGAAAGTCTACAAGTCACTTAGCAATGGTGGTCGTGGTGAGCTTTACCTTGAGAATAAGGAAGAGCCATTCAAGGGTGGGCTCGAATTATGGGCTCAGCCAAAAGGCAAGTCTTCGAACGTCACTCGCCACCAACTCTCTGGTGGTGAGCAATCCGTTGCTGCTCTTGCCCTCATCTTCGCCATTCAAGATTACGATCCAAGTCCGTTCTATTACTTCGATGAAGTCGATCAGAACCTTGACAGTGTGAATGCGGAATGCATTGCAAAGATGTGCAGAGAACGTAGTAAGGCTGCACAATTTATCATGGTCACATTGCGAAAGGTTTCACTTCAACTCGCTGACCATCACATCGGAATTACTCACGGTGGAGATGGATGCAGTCGTCGCATCATCGACTTCGACCAAGAGCAAGCCATCGCTCTTGGTGAGCAAGCACTCAAAGAAGCTGAATCGGCTGCTGCGAAGAATGCCCAACGTGCCAAGGAGGAACAAGAAACCCTTGCTGAAATGCCTCTTGTTCCTGAAGCAATGCCTGCGCCAAGAAGCCTCGGTGGTTTGCTGAAGCACATGCAAGATGACGAAAGCATTGCTTCCCTTGCAGAGCGGACTGCTGAAACCAATGAAGATATTGAGGAGCGTTCAACTCTTGCTGAGGCAATTTCCGAACTCGAAACAGAAGAACAAATCGATGTAGATGACGCTATCGAACTTGATGAGTGAGGTGAAATCAATGATACAACAAGGTCTTGATCAATGGTTTTTGCGTCAAGATGTTATCGATCAACTCTTGCAAAGCGGTGATGATGACTTGGAAGGCATCAATGCTTACGCTGACCGAATTCTGATGATTGCTCAAACAGAAGAAGCGGAACATCAAACACTTGATGATCCCTTTGACAGGAGTGTGGCGCTGGTCCTTTCACTTGTTAGTAGCGAAGGATTGGACGCATGGGATATCGATCTCACTTCCTTCTTACGTCAATTCACCAAGCGCGTTAAATCGCAAGCAAACAGTCTAGATTTGCCTGCCTGTGGTCGACTGGTTCGAATGGCTTGGGAAGTGCTCCATCACCAGGCTGCGCATCTTTTTGATCGTATTCAGTATCAAGATTCTGAAGACGATTGGGATACAGGCTTCGACTTTGGTTGGGAGGCAGAATACGATGACCATGAATTCCATTTTACCAATACCGTTTTGCAAGGTAATGCAGACGATGTCCTCGAAAATCTGTTTGATGAAAGGGTTCGCAGAGAAGAAGGCCGACCTGTTACACTTGGTGAACTACTCTCAGCACTGAAGGACGCCGCAGATGATGCGGACGCAATGAAATTGCGAGAGAAGAATCGTGCAGCTCATGCCATTGAAGTTGAGGAAATGATTTCCAACGTTGGTGGTCGCATGCACAATGAAGATCTTGATGGTGATATCGAGCGTTGTTGGAATGCTTTACGCCAAACTACTGGGGTTATTGGTGAGAACAATGTTCCACTCAAATCGGTCATTGAAGCATTGATTCCAATTTTAGAATCTGCATTCGGTTCAATCCCGGAAGGCTATGGTGAGGATGCACGTGTGAGTTCATTCATTGCAGGACTTTTCCTTACTCACAAGGGTATGGCTTCAATCACCCAAGGAAACGATTTGAGTGATGTGATTATGATTGAAGACTTGTGGCCAAACTTGTCTTCGTTCGAAGATGTGCTTGCTGCAACACTGGAAGCAGATGAAGAAGCACAAGTTGCTCGTGAGGAGTCCAAAACAGGTTCAGTCCTCCATGCTGAACGACTCCATGAACGAGCCGAGAAAGCACGTCTTGCTGAAGAGAAAGCCAAACAGAAACTTGAGAACGAACAGGAGCAAGTCACTCCAGAATTTGAAGCACATGAGTGGCTGGTTGAGTAGGTGGTACAATGTCTGAGCTTGCACTAGAAACACTCCTTGAAGCCACACTTTTTGGTTCAGGTAAATCACTTGCAGTCAAGGAACTTTCCGAAGCACTTGGATACGAGGAAGAAGAAATTTCAGAAGCGCTTGCTTCGCTCCAAGGGACATTGAAGCGGCGTAGAGGCGGTGCTTTACGAATTGTAGAGATTGGAGGCAAATGGGCTATGGAGGTTCGTTCTGATGTAGCAGATCATCTCCCAAAGGAAACGAAAACCGAGATGCCCAAGAAATTGCTCAAGGCTGCTGCCTTGATCGCTTATCACCAACCAATGCCGCAATCAAGGCTTGTTGAACTGCTAGGCCAGAAAGCCTACGATTACGTACGTGAATTGTCGCAACATGGTATGATTATGCGCCGACGTGATGGAAACACAAGGCGTTTGACCACCACAAGGCGATTCTCAGAAGCATTTGGATGCCCCCACACTGACCTTCGAAAGGTACGGAAATGGTTCAGAGAGCAAGTCTCAGAGGCTGGTCTCTTTGATGGAATGGAGACTGAAGTGTTGAAAGATGTTGGTGAGGATGGGCTCATTCAAGCCACATTACCAATTGAAGAAGAGTGATTACTTACGAATCTCTTCTAGAATTTCAGCAACTCTTGTCTGAGTCTTGTGCCCTTGTTCGGAGATCAACAATTGTGCGACCTTCTCAATCTCATCGCCAACAGCGCCTGCGCTTACGGCCATGTTCTTTGCATGAAGGCGCATATGGCCTTTCTG
>MDSV01002448.1_pt1 | contig 14565 bp, 13 predicted proteins | sample 810851 | NCBI WGS metagenome assembly MDSV01 (sample SAMN05326640, study PRJNA326480) | marine metagenome | isolation source: seawater | place: Atlantic Ocean: North East | collected 2012 | reverse complement strand
GCTCGCAAATACTTGGCTTGTATCTTTACCGCCCTGCATTAGGACGAAATATTTTTTATCAGACATTTTGGATAACCTCCGGCTCCAAGTAACTTGGTTGGGTATATAGTATTTTCGCCGAAAAACCGCTATACTGCGCCACATATGGAGAGCAGCACACCTTTCCACAAACTAATTTCGCTAAAATGGGGTATGTAAAGCCACCTAAACAACATCTGCACCAGCAAGAGTTTTTGTATTCAAAACACCTTGAACTGGACGTATTGTTTCTACTACGGCTTTGGCAATTGAAGCTAAATCATCAGCAACTAATTTGATTATCAAATCATAATCACCAAACAAAACTGTGATGTCATCAACATTCTGCATCCCCTTAATGGTATTATAAGCTTCAATTTCCATCCCAGGCGTCACGTTGACTAATACATATCCTACAGCCATGCTATCGTGACGCCTATGACTAGGTAGATAATGAATTATTCCAAAGAAACATTCGGGATATTACAAATTGAGAAAAATCATTAAAATTCCGCACTTTTTTGCGAACTAAATAAGTAAGACAGCCCTCCATGCTTGTACGATGCCGGAACTATATATGTCTAGAACCTGCAAATGGGGCGTCTTAACAGTTGTAGGTGGGGAATTGTGGGATCATACAGGTGATGCCCTCATTACTCCGGCAAATAATCGCTTGTCTGGTAGAGAAGGGTTAGACTCTTTTGTACATGCCAAAGCTGGCCAAGAGTTGACGCAAGTGACTAGAAACATATGTTTGGAAAAACGGAAGATAAACGCACCACCTTGTGCTGTAACTCATAATGTGGTCACTGAACCATATGCGCTTTCATCTAATTACAAGCACATAATTCATGTCGTTGGTCCTGATTGTCGAAGGCCTAGTCAAGATGAATCAAGGAGACAATTACTACCAGAAACATATCATAATCTATTTGATCGTTTAAAGGAAATGGATGATGTCAGAAGAATTGTGGCACCTCCAATATCGATGGGAATCTTTGGTTATCCACACAGAGAAGGGGCAAGAATTACTCTAGAAGTTTTATTGAATCACCTTGATGCTGAAGAAGACCCTGGTTTTGATGAATTTATTTTGGTAATCAAGGAACGTAATTTTATCAATAATATGCGTACTGTTTATCGAGAATCTGAAGATCAGTTGCCTGGTATAGATACAACAAATCAATAGGTGATTATTTGGTTGACCTAGCACAATCGGTCGCCGCTTCTTTTCCAACAGATAGGAAAAGTTTTGATTCCGTAATAATGATTTCAAATAGTGTAACAAAAATCAGACAGATTCATGATGTTATACCAAGTGATATACGAACCACAATTTTGACCAGTAAATCTAGAGTAATCGAATCATTTGCCGATGATGATATTGCGGTTGAGTTGATGGATGAATCATTATCAATCATGGGTTTACAGATTCTCAATCAGTTACACGATATGATTCTCCAAGCTATTGGTGAGGGTCGTATTTCCCGGGGTGAGAAGATTCTAGTTGTACTTGCAGAACCCTTAGATGGGCTTTTTTCTATTGATACAACGATGCTCAATGCTAATAGATTTGCAACACTATCGACAGAGATAAATGTTGATTTAGAGGTATTAACTAAATCTATGCAACTAGCGAGACATATTGGTTCAAGAGGTAGAGAAGGGCATTCAGTAGGTGCATTATTCGCTATCGGTTCATTACCTAAACTCAGAAAGTACTCAACACCTTTAGTTTTGAATCCATTCAAAGGTCACGATGCAGAAAAAAAGAGCATACTATACGATGAAAACCATGAAACTCTAGCAGAATTTGCTTGGCTTGATGGTGCGATATTCTTCAACAAAGAAGGGGTAGCAAGCGATGCGGGTAGGTATATTCAGGTTCCAGCAGGAACCCAGCCGAAATATGGTGAAGGAGGGAGGCATTTAGCAGCGAGGGCAATTTCTCAACTCGCCGAATGTGCAGCAATATGTGTATCTTCATCAGGAAAAATCACTCTATACGTCAATGGTCGTGAGCGATATAAAGTTAGGCTGAACTAGTTATTCTGCCTCTTGCAGTTTACTTTCAAAAGGGTTTAACCCAATTTCTGCTGAGTTTATTCTTAAATTTATGAGGTGTAAATCATCTCTAGCGCCTTCTAGCGAGGCAGAGTGCAGATTTCTAGTGACAATTTCCTTGATTCTCTTTATCGATGCCAATCTTTGGTTCTTGTCTTTTGGCCTCAATTGTTCACCTCTAAGCGACATCAACCAATCCTCTAGTGTGTTCTTACCCCACTCAGGTGCACGCATCTTTGCAGCTAAGAGAATATCAGAATTCCTATGTCTAAATCTAATTCTACCGTCGCTAATTCTCGTAGCCTGAATAGAACCAGGATTCCAAATATCCAATGGGATGTGTAAATGATGCCTAATTTCAATTCTATCACGCTGTATGTTCATTGCGTTCTCTTTGAATATAAAATCAGCAATTAGTACACTGCGTGTTAATTTGATGAAAACTTGGACTCTTTCATCATTCTCAAACCACTCCAAGATCTCTAAAGGGCTTTGACCCCATGTTTCATCACACCAATCCGCAATGTCATCGCTTAATGGTTGCATATGTGTTCCTCATCGTGCTCATTCTTCAACTTTGTTCATCTTTTGTCAAGATTCAAATTAAGTGACAATGTCGCCGTGTTATGGCAGCCAGTTGGGGGACCGTTGATTTCGACTGGTCGTTCATTTTGTTGTTGATTCTTTCTTGGTATATACTACTAAGAATATGGGAAAAAAATGGCACTCTTGACCGGTGGAATGCTTCTAAAGTGTTTGGCATTATCTTGATGGTTAGAAGTAAGCGGGGATTAAAACTGTTAGACAAGGCAGTGAAACCTCGAGGTTTTTGGCGATTTTATGGTGAAATCTCACTTTGGGTATGTATATTCTCGATGTTGATGGTGGGATTACTGATGATTGTTGCCTTCATAACCGCATTAATCACTCCACCACAAAGTCCACCACCTAGTGCCAGTGAGTTAGTCGCAATACCTGGACTAAATCCGGTAATTCCACTTGGATGGGGTGCTTTAGCGTTTATTGTGGCACTAGTAATTCATGAATTTGGACATGGTTTACAAGCACGTGCACATGGAATGAGAATTAGGGCATTTGGACTTTTACAACTTGGCCCTTTGCCACTTGGAGCATTTGCAGAGCCTCAATATGAAGAATTAACTAATGCACCTAGCAAAGAAAGGATGCGAATGTTTGCTGCAGGTCCAGCAACCAATATCTTTGCAGCCATTGTTTGTCTAATGTTTCTTGGAGGATTAGCAGGACAGTTTGTTGCGAGTGATGACGGTGTACATGTAAGAGGGATAGTACAAGAAGAAGGAGCCTATTATGCAGGACTAGAACCTTGGGATACCATTCAATCGATCGATAACCAACCGGTAAACAATATCGATGATTTCTATGACATTATGACTGCATATTCCGCCAATGATACAATAGCAATTACTGTAATGCATCAAGATGGACAGTCAGAGACATTGAATGCAACACTTTCTGATAAGTATGATTATTACCTTGAATTGGGATGGTCAAAATCTAATTTGGATGATTTAGGAATAGAGCAAGGCGACCCCTTCCTTGGTGTTGAAGGATTGTCAGGTGGAACGGCAGGAATCGATCGTCTTGCAGGTCCACTATCCCCTCGTTGGGATGGTAACATCTTACAGAAGTCCGTAATGGTGCCATTTCATACCTTAAGCATGATGATTGTTCCATTTGAACTCCAAGGTGTTGCGATGCATCCATTTGAAGAATCTTTACTAGAGGCAGATGACAATGCATTTGCCCAAACCCTTGGTACCAACGGATTACTATTTTTGGTGAATTTATTTTTCTGGCTTCTCTGGGTAAATATTCTTCTAGGCTTCACAAATCTTATTCCTATGGTGCCATTTGACGGAGGTCATATGTTCAAAGATATGCTTAGAGGTATTCTAAATGGAGTAAAGAAGGTTGGGCAGAGACTGAAGTTTTGGGATATTAACCCCATGTGGATAGAACATATTTCCAGTAAAGCTTCAAACATTTCATCATTAGCATTACTTGGAATGATTTTATTCATTTTAATAATTCCATATTTCTAATGTTTACAGTTTCCTTCTTTTTAACTCGGCCAAAATGTTTCTTTTTGGTTTCTTAGTTATCGCTGGTTTTTTGTTTGATACTTCATTGTTGATATAGTCCGTGATAGTATTACTACGAACTTGTAAATTATTCAAATTGCCGTCGTTTGAATTTACTTGTGAACAAACGAGTGCAATGAATTCATTGAGTGGCATCCCATCCTTCCAATTGAGATATTGTTTACCATTACGGGTTAACGGAAGGCTGGGAATCGAAGATTCAAGTTTTCTTAATTTCCCATGTAATGTTTCAGTTTCAACTCTAAATATCCTCCAAGAATCCCCTCTTACTCCTTTCAACCGATAGGCGTATAGCGGCATCAAACAAGATCTATTTCCCTCATAAACTAGAGAATTATATTGATCCACAGTTCTTCCTGAGAGATACAACTTCGCTTCTTTAGAAGATTTAACCTCGATCGGAAAACATATGTCTCCTCTAAGAGCTAGTAAATCTCCAGAGCCTTCTATCCCAGAACCAGCTGCTCTAACTACAAGGAATGGGCGTTTTTCAATCAACTTCATTTTAGCCTTTTCAATTTGATTGCACGACTTAATGATTGAATCTACGCCTTTTGTCAAGCCAGCGAGAACCTGTCTCAGTTCTCTCTCATACTTGCTGCTCACAGCGTTACATCATTGTCAAGCGCTTTTGATTACTTCGGTTGTAGATACAACATTGATAGTATTTTATGTTGTGAACTAGTTTTCGACAGGTTTGTGTTCATCTATGATTTACGAGTGTTATGGCGCGACTGGCGATACGGACTGAAGATTTCCGTTTGTCATTCAAGTTAATTGAAAAATTACGTTCGAGAAATCTTGATTTTGAGGTAATCGATGTCAACAAATCAATACCTAATGAGAATATAGTGTGGTTCTCTACACCAACAGAAATTGTTAACTTTCCTTCAGTTGGGACTCCTATACCAGTTGAAAGCGACAATATTGATGATGCGATATTATCTGCAATATTTCAATTGAAGCGTTCAACAAAACCTTCCTCATTAGTAATTGGTATCGACCCAGGTCCATATCCCGGTGTAGCATGGATTGTTGATGGGGCTTTTAATGGAGTGATGGAGTTGACATCTGTCAAAGAAGTGGTACCAAAATTGCAAAAATTAATCCAGATTGCTGAATTTGACATGATTACAATAAGAGTAGGGGATGGAGCTCCACTAATTAGGGACCGTATAATCAATGATTGTATTGCAGAAAATTGGGTGATAGAACAAGTTAATGAAGCCAAGACATCAATCGGTCTGATACGTAATAATCACTCGATTTCTGCGCTAAGAATTGCCGCAAATAGTGGTTCCAAGGTATGGCAAATGAGAGAGTTAAACCCTACTGATGGTGAGATAAAGTATATTCAAACCGAAAGTAGAAAACGTTCCAATGGCGAAATCACCATCTCTAGATTAACAGCAGTTTTAGTCGCTCGTGGCGAATTGAGTATGGAGGATGCTATTAGAAGAGATAAACATCATTCTTCAGAGGAATAATCCACTTCTAGTTTAGCCTGCTGCATTTCAGGAGAATTCTGCATAATTTTCTTTAACACAACTTCCAATCCAACTGGAGCGAATATTATACCGCCGATTACCATGGCTAAGAACAAGAATGATGTTCCTGGGACATATTGAGTTCCTGGTGAATCTGCACCACTCAACATCAATTTAACAGTTCCAAGCCAGGGTATTTCCCCTCCAGCAACCCCAACTAACCAACTTTCTCTGACAGGTCCAGCTACGCCAGATGCACTGTGGATTCCAGATGAACCATTGACAACTAAGCCGCCTTGATCAACAGAACATTGATTGTTATCTCCAAGTGTAACGATTCCAGAATGTTTGGGTTGCCAATTCCATACTACAAGATACGGCTCAACATTGGCATGTGCCATTCTCTTGCAATCATAGTATCCGGCATTGTAACCATCAAACCGGATAGTGATTGTTTCTGAATCCGTGACGTTTGTTCCCGGTACCGACCAAGTCAAAACACAAGTTCCAATCTCCCCATCCTCATCAATTACAGCACTATCCCATGTACCTCCGTCGGGGCAGTAATCAGTGTCGTTAGTTGCTAGCCGATTAGGTGAGGTAGTTTGGCTTGGCTCGACTCTTAGTATAGCTCGGTGAATTATTGGTGTTCCATCATCTCCGTTTTTGTGATAAATAATCACATCGCCTTCCATTCCATGAATTTCATAACCATGATATTTATTGTTACGATCACTTGCCTCGGCGAAAGTTATGATATTGTCATATGGTGTGTCCATAACTAAAATTAAGTCCCCAGCGTCAATACTCCCAACTTCACCATTTTCTTCGTGAATCATTGAAGATGATTCAACAACAACCAAAGGCGGCATTGTTCCAGTGTGAGCCCATAATCCCAAAACAAGGAATGCAATCATTGCAACTGCGAGTATCATCTCACGTAATAGATTGTTAAACGGGTTGCTGCCAGTCAACTTTCACCCTCATTTGCGCTTTTTCAGGCCTTTTTCCACGAGAAAATCTTCCCATGCAACGGCGTGACCGGCACCTAGAATTTTTGCCGCCTCATCGCCTTCAGATTTACGACGCTTAAGCTCCGATGTTGAATCAATTTGTTTCAATTCATCAAGTATATTGACATAACCTCTTAGATTCAAGAATTCGGGTGTGGCGACTATCAATACGAGGCTTGATAGTACAATCATGGCGATAGCAGCACCGGTAAAATCCCCCCAGTCTGCATCGCTTTGCAAGAATAATAATTGGTAGGCGCTTACTATCAAAAGAATTGCTGCAGCGCCAAAAGCAGTTGCGCTTAACATTAGTTGTCTGCCATGCTGTTTTGCCCATAAACTGCCAAAGAACCCCATATCATCACCATTGCTTGGTTGATGGTACCATGTTTGAGTTCTTTGATGTTTTGTTTACATTTTTCATTACAAATGCTCAAAAGTAGAGCCAACAGAGAGTCTCATTGGGGGTGGGGAGAGTATGTCTGGTGTATTTTCCCTATTGCATGAAAATCTGCAAAAAACGCTCGCTGCTAGGCAATGGCAACCAACACCGATTCAAGAGTCAGCAATTCCTGATATAATTGATGGTAAAGATAGGCTCCTAATTGCTCCAACAGGTTCTGGAAAGACATTATCTGCGATATTACCTATCTTACACAGATGTATAACTGAAGACTGGGAGCCATTATCCATACTCTACATTACTCCACTAAGAGCGCTTAACAGAGATGTAGATCGTAGGCTTCAAGATGTAGCAGAATCTGTTGGTTTACGAGTTGGATTAAGGCATGGTGACACAACTAAATCTGAAAGAGCCAAACAAGTAAGGAAGCCACCTCACATATTGGTGACAACGCCTGAAACCTTCCAATTAATGTTCACTGGTAAGAATTTACGAGGATTACTCAAGACCGTCAATGCAGTAATTATCGACGAAGTTCATGATTTGGCAGCAAGTCAAAGAGGTTGGCAATTGTCGCTTGGATTAGCAAGATTAGAGGCATTGTCGGGCAAAAAAGTTCAGCGAATTGGTTTGTCTGCAACAGTAGGTAATCCCGAACAGGTAGCCAATTGGTTATCAGATACAGGAGAGGTCATTATTGAAACAGGTAAAAGGATAACAGAAGTCCTAGTTGAGACGGAATTCCCTCAATCCGAGGATGAAACTGGCGGAATTGAATATGCGATTCCCTCACGAGCTCATGCGATTTTTCGCCAAGTAATCACAATGATTCGTAAAGATGCTCCATGTTTGTTATTCGTAAACAGTAGAAGCGATGCTGAAACCATTGCTAATCGTCTACAAAAGATGGCTCCAGATCTTGAAATTGGTGTCCATCATGGCTCTCTTGCGACAAAAACAAGAGTAGAGATGGAGGATGGCTTACGTGAAGGAAAAGTCTCGGGATTAGTATGTACATCAAGCCTTGAATTAGGGATCGATATAGGACTTATCAATCGGATAATTCAAATCAAAAGTCCTCGTTCTGTAGACCGATTGTTGCAGAGAGTTGGCCGAGCAGATCACAGACTTGGTGGGATTGGAAGAGGCAACATCTTCGCTTGGGATTGTGATGAGTTGTCTGAGGCAGCAGTAATTGCACATAGGGCATTACGAGGAGAATTAGAACCCGTTATTTGGCGTAACAATCCGCGTACTGTAGCCATTAATCAATTGATTTTAATGGCGCATTGTTTCAAAGCAGTACCCATTGATGAAGCCACTATGATAATCAATCAAGCCCCTCAATTTGAATCTTGGACTCGAAAGGATACTATTGATGTTTTAGAAGTGATTGCTGATAATTGGTTGGTAAAGTATTCAGAACATCCAGAAGAGGTACCTTGGTATAGGTGGCCTACAGCAATCTATGAGGAAGCAAAACTTCTCGACGAGAATAAATCTGTCCAATTACCACCAGAAAGACCATTATTCAAAACACCAGATGAAGAGATTGATTCAAAACTAAAGGAAATCGTATTGAAACTTCCCCCAAAATATGCTAAAGGCTGGATTTCTGTTTCAGGCAGGACAAGGGATTGGGTTACTAATCATCTATCTATGATTCCAGACAAACAATCCTACAAGGTTAGAGACAGTGTGACAAGGCGGACTATCGGTAGTGTTGACGAGGCGTTTGTATTATCCTTAAACGACTCAGGTGAGGATGAAGATGGAGCAGTACGAAGATTTGTCATCGCTGGCAGAACTTGGATGATAATTGATGCAGACCCGGAGAAGTCAGAACTTCTTGTAGTGCCAGCATCAGACCAGGCCAAGGCACCCCAATGGGTTGGAGAATTGCCCCCAGTACCTGCCGAAGTAGCACGGGAAATTGGTAAATTGAGAGAATTGATTGCCGTAGATTTAGGGTTGATAGATTCCGAAAATATTAGGCCTAAATCAATTGACAGGTTCAAGTTACTCTCTTCAAATTCATTAAAAATCAGTGATTATCCAATTAATGAGCATGGGCTTGGAATGCTTAGTGAGGAGATTGGGGAACACGTTGAGAAATCTGGTAGTTTGCCAACAGACCGTAATATCACCATAGAAGCAAGGAATGATGCTTTGATAATCAATTCTTGTCAGGGTACTAAAATTAACGAAACAATTGGTCATCTATTACTGGCCATGGCGTCAACCAAGTCAGGGAATTGGGGGCGTTTAATAATCGAATCAACCCGTATTGGAATACAAGCTTCTGGAATTTCACCCGAGGATTTGGTCGGATGGTTGAATGAAACGCCTCCCGACGCTTTGGAAGGTTTACTCAGTGTAACTTTACCAAATTCGAGGCAACTAAGGTGGCGATTTGCTGAGGTTGGAAAGTCATTTGGCATCATAAGACACGGAGTCGATCCAAGACGAATTAACTTACAGGCTTTGATTAGAAAATATCGTGGCACTGTAGTTCTTCAAGAAGTATTGGATAAGTTGTTCTTTGAAAAAATGGACATTCAAGGTGCTAAAGACGTTTTATCAGCGATTCAAGAAGGAGTAATCTCAATTGAAATCGCCGCACCCGGGCCGATTGGGCTCTCTAGAAGGTCGAGTAAAGATTTACTGTTACCCAACTGGGATAACGCAGCGGTCAGGGAGCGACTGAAGTTACGTTTAGAGAATGAAAGAGCGGTATTATGTTGCTTGAAATGTCATAGTGTGAGGCGGTTTAGAGTAGCAAGATATGAGACAATATCTGATATTGGCACATGTTTGAAGTGCAAAGGAAGAATGCTTGCTTGTGCTAGAGAGGGGTTACTTTCAATGCTCAAAGATTGGGTTTCGTCTGATGAAGATGCTGACAGAATACGAATGATAAAGAATGCAGAAATGGTTCAAAATAGGGGTCAAGAAGCGATATTATGTCTCATGGGCAGAGGAATCGGTGAGGCAACTGCTCAGAGGATATTACGTAAGGTACCAAGAAATAATCGAGACGGATTATTCAAGGCAATTCATAATGCAGAAGTCGAATATGCTAGGACTAGAAGATTTTGGGGTTAGTTGGCCTCATCCTGCAAGTTGATGATTTCTGCAGCCCTAACAACATCGCCTTCCTCCCACCAATCAACAGCAATGAATGTTGGACGCTTACCGTGTTCTGCCCAACACTCATTAGCCCGCTCTACTAAGAAGTCTACATCATTTGCCTCTTCTGCTTGGGTTGGGTCGGCAAGGCCAACTTGATTGCTCAACCAGTTATTCATATGATAAACCACTTGACCTCCATCTCCTCTATGAACATCGCAATCCATTTCTGAGGTGCTTCTTTCTCCGTAATTTGTCGTCCAACTATGGCTTAGGAAATCATGAATCCACGGATGCCTATCCTCATCCCCCTGTTCCCAAAATACAACTAAATTTCTTTCATTATCAATCAATTCCTGTAAAGTTGGCCATGGTTCGTTAACTGCATGAACAAATACTCTATCCATTAGTCCAGAATCGATGAATACTTGCTCAAGATGTTCAGGAGAAACATAATTTTCCACCAGCACAGTAACAACATCTTGTGGATTATCATCCATCTTATCGTTGAGTTTTGACAACCAATCAACTGCGCTAACATTGCCATAAACACAGGGGCTGAATCCTCTATCATCACTGCCGTGACATAGTTTTACCCCCGAGTACTGTTTATCGTTCAAATTATCATAGTGTGTGTCAATCATGAAGGCTCTCATGCCAGCTTGCCATTGTGCATTAAAGCCGGTTCTGTGATTGCTTGCTGGGTAGTAGATACCATCATCCTCGGTAGCAAAAGCATTGTGCGTTTCGGGGAAAGTCACATTGTCATAGGTTCGAAGACACAATACAATCATTCCATTACATGGAATAGTAGGTTCAGGCTCAGGTTCAGGCTCAGGTTCAGGCTCTGGTTCAGGCTCAGGTTCAGGCTCAGGTTCCGGTTCTGGTTCCGGTTCTGGTTCCGGCTCTGGTTCCGGTTCTGGTTCCGGCTCTACGATTTCATCGGTTGAGTCTTGTTCCTCATTCTTTCCTAAAGGGTCCATAGGGTCTATGCAACCAGAAAGAAGCAGCAGTGATGCAAGTAGGAGTGTTATCACTCTGCTCATGACACCCGGTAGTGGTTTTCATCAATCAAATATACGGTCAAAAGGAAGTTTAGATGCTCCTTACGTTGACTCCAGCTTCTTTCAGCATTTCATTTGAGGTTGTGAAATCTTCTTTCCATCGCTCCGGAATTTCACCAGCATCAGGATATACAACTTCTTTTATTCCTGCTTGAATCAATGACCTAGCGCATCTCGAACACGGTGGCCAAGTAACATAAGCAGTGCTATTTTTTAGTGAAACGCCAATCCTTGCAGCGTGCATTATAGCATTCTCTTCGGCATGACATATCAACGGATATTTCTTCTCACGATCCATCAATCTTTCATCGTCATCGTCAATGCCTCTAGGAAATCCGTTGAATCCAGTCGAGCGAATCTCACGGTCCTCGCCCACAACTACACAGCCCACTTTGGTTGAAGGGTCTTTGCTCCACAGTGAAATGTGTTTTGCAAGTTCAACAAATCGCACATCCCACTTTTCACTCATCGCAACCATCCTTTCCTAAACGTATCCTAACTTCATTGCTTCGGCAATAAACTCAAATCATTATCGGAATTTATCCCTAAGTGATTAAGGATATTCCCCTGTAGGTATAGTGAACCTAACGATAAGATAACACCTGTAGAAACAGCGTCTTTGGATAGAATTTCATCGATTGCAGTAGTCACATTTGGGTAGGTGTAAATTACGTCACAGGCCCAGTCAAATTTTGCTAATTTATCAGGTTCAACGCCAGGATATCTGCCTCCATGGGGTTTGGTTAAGTAGAGATTAACATTAGAGAACGATTTACATATTTCGTTAACTAATTGCAACATGGTTTCCAATTCTTGCTGTGGCGATGTGCCGAAAATCAATGAGATGTAATCGAAATCATTACTTTTTTTGCCAATATCAATAAGATGCTGTTGGACTCTTTTGAGCCCCGACGGGTTGTGTGCAGCATCTAGAATCAATCGATGTCCAGATGATAGACTCAATTCTTGCAACCTAGCAGGCCAATTGACAATCTTTTTTGCTTTACTTAGGTTTTCATTTCCTAAGCCAAGCACGTCAAATGCTGCTTTTGCTAGTAATTCTGCTTCATCAATAATTGACATATCCTTTGGTACTGTCACGAATTTACATACCGCAAAGTCAAATTTTTCATTTAATTCACTTCGTGAGCATCTTTTCGCTGATTCTTCAACCGTTTGACGATAGTTAGGAACCTCCATTTCCCGTGCAATAATTGATTTGCCAGGCCTAGCAATAGCTGCTTTCTCACTAATTATCTGATAGATGTCGTCGCCTAGAATATCCGTGTGCTCTTTGGTGATTGAGGTAAGAATTGCCAACTCAGCGGGTGCGCACCTAGTCGCGTCTAATCTACCTCCAAGACCTGTTTCAAGAATCAAAAATTTCGGATTTATTTCAGCAGTCACAATCATTGCTGTTAGGAAAGTTGTTTCAAAGAAAGTAGGAGTGATAGACAATTTCTCAGCAGCATCTCTTACTTGTGTTAAAGCTTGATCGAATTTTGTACGGGAGATAGGCCTGCCCTCAAGTCTTATCCTTTCCTCAACTCGGCACAAATGAGGTGATGAAAACAACACATTTGACTCGCAACTTAATGTCAAACTAGCAGCGATGAGGGAACATAATGTGCCTTTACCATTACTTCCAGCAACATGAATTATCTTAGTATTGTCAAAGTTTAACATTAGAGATGAAAGGATTGTGTATGTATTTTCTAGACCCAATGCCATACCATTATTTTTGGTTGATTCCAACCAATCTCTTATGGTTGATTTGGTTGACACGTTACGCCCATCACATCATATGGCATAATTCTTGGTGATATGAATTATCTTTGACCAATAAAAGCGATTCACTCAAAAGATAGAGCATCCACGCCAAAACATGAGCGAGGCAGACAATGCAACCACAGAGCAAAACAATGTCTCTGCGGAATTCGTCAAACTAGAGCAACAACTTGCTCAAGAGACGAGTGTATTTGTATTAATGAAAGAACAGATGACCTCTATGTTGGGTATGGTTACCATGTTTGTGGTGACAATTGTATTGGCTCTATTTATCAGGCCATGGTATGATGTGGCGGAATTACATGCTTTTGGTGAGGCAGGAGCAACTCAAGCGAGGTTCATTTTGCTAGAATTAATTATGATATTCATCTTCACTGCAGTAGTTATTGCATTAGCAAGGTACAAGAAAGAATGGGTAATCAAGTATGGAATTATGGGGGTACTTACCATTGCTCTAATGTATACCACAGTTCCTCTAATGCATATGCTGGTTATCGATTTTGATGTTGAAGAATTTGAATATGAAGAAACCTCAACCTATTCCGGTGATTACTTTGTTGATTTGGGAATGGATGGTTTTTTGACCCATGAAGTAGCTTTCAATGGTACCTCTTGGGGAGATACTATCTCCTACAGGGGTATTGACAACAATGTCACATGGGTGCACGAATCAAGCCGGGCTCCCCTTGATGACAACGCCAAATTAAGAGTAGTAAAATCAGATAGTTGGCTCACTTTTGCCAACTCTAAATGGCTATGGTCGGTAGACATTAATACCGGTATTGAGATAGAAAGATATTATTGTGACGATAGCGATGAAGTCGTAAGTTACCCTAAGATCCCAGCAAATTGTGACCTTGGCTTGATTCTTGATGATGGCGTTTACACCATCACTCGAGGAGGTGATTTGAAGTATATACCGACCGAGAGTTCGTCTTCTCCACATGTAGTCCAAGGAGAATGGGGTTTGCCACCATATGTCGACATTGGTAATGAATTCCTTGAAGCACAAACATTAGATGATATGTTATTGATTACGACTGAAAGAGTTAGTATTGCGTTTACTCTTGAAGAAACACGCGATAGTCCGACTGAAATTGGATTGGTCGATTTAAGGTTTGAGCACTTTACAGAAAAGACAATCACATCTATTGATTTTGGACATTCACCTTGGTCTGATTCCAACATTTCGACCAATTCTGGTAATAATGGGTTGTTGATAATTGGAGAATCTAATGGCAATGTAACAGGCTGGGAGTGGGATGGGAAAAAGACCCGAAATAATGAATTTACATTTCAAGAGAAAATGAATATTGATGGATTGGTTGATTCAGTCTACCAAGTTCAAATCACTGACCTTGATGATTCTGGCTTTACTGACTTGCTGATTTCAGGCGATGATAAGGCATATTGGCTTCATACACAACTGCTCAAGAATCGTTTAACATTTGACAT
>MDSV01225195.1_pt1 | contig 14566 bp, 11 predicted proteins | sample 810851 | NCBI WGS metagenome assembly MDSV01 (sample SAMN05326640, study PRJNA326480) | marine metagenome | isolation source: seawater | place: Atlantic Ocean: North East | collected 2012 | reverse complement strand
TGACCTGATTCACGACCTCGCAGCCCCAGGCCTTCACGCCCGACATCGCCTTCACATTGTCCTGGCCGGCGTCGTGCATCCACGCTGCGTGATACATCGAGGCGCGAACGGCATCGACCTTTGCCTGGTTCATCGCCATGCGCTGGCGAATGGCGCCGAGGTCGAAGAGATGACCACCGAATGCCTTGCGCTCCTGGGTGTAGGCGTTGGTCATGTCGATCGCGGCCTGTGCGGCACCAATCCCCATGCCCACGAGCACCATGCGCTCGTTTTGGAAGTTCTTCATCGTCTCGTAGAACCCGCGATGCACAGTGCCGAGCACCTGCTCGTCGGAGACCCACACGTCGTCAAGGATCAGTTCGGCCGTATCGGAACAACGCCACCCGTGCTTGTCGAGTTTGTTGGCGACAGAGAAGCCCTCCGTGCCGGCGGGCACAAGGAACATTGTGATGCCGTACTTGTTCTCAAGATCGGTCCGGGCGGCGACGATCGTCAGGTCGCCGTAGACCGCGTTGGTGATGTAAATCTTCCGGCCGTTGATCCGCCAGCCGTCTCCGTCCTTGACCGCCGCCGTCCGCATGCCAGCCACATCCGAACCGGCGTCAGGCTCAGATACACCGATCGAGAAGATCGCTTCACCGGCGAGCATTTTCGGCACCCACTCGGCCAACTGTGCGTCATTACCCGAGTTGATGAGGTGTGGACCGGCCATGTCGGTGTGCACGAGCACGGTGACGTCGAAGCCGGCGAAGGTCGAGGCCCCGAGTGCCTCGGAGAAGGTGGCTGAAGCGAGCATGCCGAGACCGAGCCCACCGTGCTCCTTGGGGACCCGCAGGCCAAACATGCCGAGCTCGCCCATCTGTTGCAGGACCTCGCGCGGGACCTTGCCTGCCTCCTCCCAGGCATCGCCGTGCGGCGTGACCTCCTTGGCGACGAAGTCGACGGTTTGCTCATAGATCGCTTCGAGCTCATCGGTCATGTAGGCGTTACGCATCTTCGGTCTCCTCAGGGTGTTCGAATGTGATCAGGATCTGGTTGGTATCCACGTGATCGCCGGGCGCAATGCGCACCTCTGCGACGACACCTGGACCGCCCGCGGTCAGGGTGTGGAGCATCTTCATCGCCTCGATGACGACGGTCGGGTCGGTGCCGTCGACAACCTGCCCTGGCTCGACATGTACCTCTGCGACGACGGCCGGGAATGGCGCAACGACCGCATTGGCCGCGCCGTGGGATCCGGCGGAATCGGGGGCCCAGTGCTCAGAACGGGAAAGGCGGCTGAACGTATGGCTCTGGCCTCGAACGTTGACTACGCCGTCGATGGCCGTGCCAGCGACGGGCTCGACCTCGTGGACGTTGCCGTGGAGGTCGCGCATGGCAACGGTACGGCTCGGCCGATGCGGGGTGAACCGTCGATCGCCTGCGCCCCATGGGCCGGAACCGGGCGCGCGGTAAGCGGCGACGGCAGCCGCCTCCAGCACGCCATAGTCGACGGGAAGCTCCGTCTCGTCGAGAAAGCGAGTGGTGATGCGGCCAGCTCGAAACTCGGGACGGTCGATCAGCCAGCGGTGGAAACCGCCGTTGGTGACGACACCGCCGAGAAGAAGTCGGTCGAGCCCGGCGCGAAGACGGGCGATGGTCGCCTCACGCGTCAAGGCGTGCACGATGAGCTTGGCGATCATCGGGTCGTAGTGCGGCGTAATCGTGGAGCCATGCTCGATCGCAGAGTCCCACCGGATCGAGTCCGGAACGTCGAGCACGGTGACCCGCCCGATCTGCGGTGCAAAGTCGTTGGTAGCGTCCTCGGTGTTGATACGCACCTCGATCGCGTGACCGGAGAGGGCCACCGAGTCCTGCGCAACGCCGAGCGGCAGCGAGGTCGCCGCTCTTATCTGGAGCTCGACTAGGTCCAGGCCGGTGATCGCTTCGGTGACCGGGTGTTCGACCTGGAGCCGGGTATTCATCTCAAGGAAGAAGTAGTCGCCGGTCTCATCGTCGACGACGAACTCGACGGTTCCCGTCGAGTCGTAGCCGATCGACTCGGCGAGTCGAACCGCAGCGGTGCGCAGCCCGGTCTCGGTCGAATCGGGCAGGTTCGGTGCGGGCGCCTCTTCGACCAGCTTCTGATAGCGGCGCTGCACCGAACATTCGCGGGTACCGAGCTCGATGACCGTGCCGTGCTTGTCGCCGACGACCTGAACCTCTACGTGGCGGGGCCGAAGAATGTATCGCTCGACGATGACGCGTCCGTCGCCGAACGAGCGCGTGGCTTCGGTGACTGCCTCGTTGAGGGCTTGGGCGAAGTGGGCCGGCGTCTCGGCGATGCGGATGCCTTTACCGCCGCCACCGGCAGCAGCCTTCACGAGAACGGGGTAACCAATGCGTTCGGCCGCCGCAGCGAGATCATCTGGCTCCTGGGAGTCAGAGAAGCCCGGGATGATCGGCACGCGAGCTTCGGCAGCGAGGCGGCGAGCCTCGATCTTGGAGCCCATGGTGGCGATCGCCTCAGGCTTGGGTCCGATCCAGACCAGACCGGCGTCAAGGACGGCCTGGGCGAAGTCGGCGTTCTCGGAGAGAAAGCCGTAGCCGGGGTGGACGGCATCGGCGCCGGTCTCGGCGCAGGCGGCGAGGAGTTGCTCGCTCGACAGGTATGACTCGGCGAGCGAGGCTGGGCCGATACGGACAGCGTGGTCGGCGTCAGCGACGAACGGTGCCGTGGCGTCGGGGTCGGCGTACACCGCGATGGTCTCGTGTCCGAGTCGCTTGGCGCTGCGGATGACTCGCCGGGCGATCTCGCCTCGGTTGGCGATGAGGATTCGCATCACTCCATCACCTCACATCCGGTAGACGAGACCGGGCCCTGGCTCGGGCTCCGGCTGACGGGCGGCCACGGCAAGACACAGGCCAAGCGCATCGCGGGTATCGACAGGATCGATCAGGCCATCGTCCCAGAGGCGGCTGGTGGCGTAGTACGGATCGGACTGGGTCTCGTATTGGCCACGGACCTCGGCCCGCAGCGAAGCGATCTCCTCATCTGTCGTCTCGGCGCCCTTCAGGCCGGCGAGACGGATATCGACCAGCACCGTCTCGGCGGTATCGGCCGCCATGGTGGCGATGCGACTGTTGGGCCAGGCGAACAGCATGCGGGGGTTGAAACCGCGGCCGCACATGCCGTAATTGCCGGCGCCGTACGCGCCACCGGTCAGCACCGTGTACTTCGGGACGGTGGCGTTGGCGACGGCCGCGACCATCTTCGCTCCGTTCTTCGCGATGCCGCCGACCTCGGAGTCGCGACCGACCATGTAGCCCGACGTGTTCTGCAGGAACAGGAGCGGGATACGGCGCTGCTCGCAGAGTTCGATGAAGTGGGTGGCCTTGAGGGCCGATTCGCTGAAGATGATGCCGTTATTGGCGATGATTCCGACGATGTGGCCATGAATGCGGGCGAAACCGGTGACGATCGACTCGCCCCATTCGGGCTTGAACGGGGAGAAGTTCGAACCGTCGACGATCCGGGCGATTATCTCGGTGGCGTCGAACGGGATGCGGTCGTCGGCTGAGACGATGCCGTACAACTCGTCGGCGGCGTACGCCGGCGGCTCGGTCTCGGTGATGTCCATCCAGTCGCGTGGGGAGTCGACCCGGCGCTGGTTGGTGGTGGCGCAGATTTCGCGGAGCTTGCCGTAGGCCTCAGCCTCCGTGGCGGCCATGTAGTCCGAAACGCCCGAGAGGCGAGTGTGGAGTTCGGCGCCGCCGAGATCGTCGGGCTCGATGATCTCGCCGAGCGCCGCCTTCACGATCGGTGGGCCGCCGAGGAAGATGCGACCGATGCCCTCCACCATGATCACCTCGTCGCTGAGCGCGGGGACGTAGGCGCCGCCGGCAGTGCAGCCGCCAAGGACGACCGAGAGCTGGGGTAGGCCTTTCGCCGAGAGGCGGGCCTGACGGTAGAAGCTGCCGCCGAAGTGATCCTTGTCGGGAAAGATTTCGTCCTGCAGCGGAAGGAACGCACCACCTGAGTCGACGAGGTAGATCACGCCGAGACCGTTCTCCTCGGCAATCTCCTGGGCCCGAACGTGTTTCTTGATCGCAACGGGGACGAGGGAGCCGCCCTTGACGGTCGCGTCGTTGGCGATGAACACCCAGGGCACGCCGTGCACGACCCCGATGCCGGTGACGATGCCGCCACCCGGCACGTCGTCGTCGTACTGGCCGAAGCCGGACAGGGTGGAGAACTCGAGGAACGCCGACTCGTGGTCGGTGACCATGTCGATCCGGTCGCGGACGAGCACCTTCCCGCGGGACAGGTGGCGTTCGATTGAGCGCTTCCGTCCGTGGCCGCCGTCGATGGCGATCTGTTGGCGTTCACGGAGGGTGGCGACCATGGCCTCGTAGGCTGCTCGGTTCTCGGCGTACTGGGCCGAGCCGGTGTCGATCCGGGATTCGATGTGCCTCATGTCGTGCGTCCCCAGAACTGTGCGGTGATGACCTCGGTGAGTTCGTCGAGGTTCCCGCGTTCGGTGTCGAACCATTCGACCGAGGAGTTCATCGCGCCGAACAGGGTGAGTCGGTTCAACCCGGGCTGGTCGACCCGATCGAGGTCGCCGAGCAGATGGGTCCAGCGGGCTTCGTAGGCGTCGCGCATCGGCACGACTGCGGCGCGGACTTCGGCCGGTGCCGTCCGGAAGGCGGTGACGTGGGCAGCGGTGTAGGGCCCGTTTTCGAAGAGCGCAGAGAGATGGGCTCGAATGTGGGTGGCGAGGCGGGTGCGTGGGTCGGCGCGGGTTGCGGCGGCGGCAGCCTCGTCCCAGGCGTGTTCCATTACATCGATGCCCTGGCGGAACACCGCTTCGACGATCTCGTTCTTCGAGGCGAAGTGGTGGTAGAGCGAGGCGGCCTTGATGCCGACCTGCTCGGCGATCTGGCGCTGGGCCACGCCGGCCACCCCGTGCTCAAGGACGAGCGCCGCAGTAACGTCGAGAATGCGCCCACGGACGTCGACGGTGTCAACCACAGCCATGGCGGAGACCCTACCTAACGAACGTTAGGTAGGCAAGTGGCATGGCGAACGAAAACGCAACGGTACGATCGCATTCATGAACCCACCCGGACTCGCGATTGGTGCACCTCCGATTGGATGCAGCGTGCGTGCTGCATCGCGTGATGACCTTCCTCAGGTCATCCGCCTACTGGAGGCTGCGCGTGCAAGTCAGGACCTGCATCTCGACCTCGCTGACGTCGTTGCCGATCTTGGAGCCGACGACCTCACGGTCGTCGCCGCCGTCGAGAACGATGTAGTCGGCGCGCTGGTCGGCCGTCTCGAGGGTGAGACGGGCCGCATCTTGGCGATCGTTGTGGCTCCGGAGTGGAGGGACCGTCGTGTCGGCGCAAGTTTGATTGAGTACGCCGAGTCAAGGTTGTTCGGCCGAGGCGCCCGCAAAGTGACAGCGTTGATCGCCGACGGTCGCGTTGGGTCGCTCAGCCTTGCGGAGCGAGGATTCGAAGCAATCCGAGGGCTGGCTCTTTACGAGAAGGCGGAGACGATCGAACCCTCAGCGATGTCTGTTCTCCACCGGTGGGGCGGTGAACTTGTGCCGCTCGAACGGTGGGACGAGTTCTCGGGGCTGCGAGCGCAGCGAGAGGTCGTCGACGAACGGGTGCTTGCGCCGTTGCTTGAATCTGACCTCGCCGAGCGGTTCGGTGTTATTCCCCCGACCACGATGTTGCTCTTCGGCCCACCTGGCACCGGTAAGACGTCGTTCGCCAAAGCCGTCGCTGGCCGGTTGGGTTGGCCTTTTGTGGAGATCCTGCCGTCGAAGCTCGGAGCCGAAGGGCTTGCGATGATGGCGGACGAGCTGCACAACGCCTTCGAGGAGTTGCTCTCGCTCGAGCATGCAGTGATCTTCATTGACGAGGTGGATGATATTGCGAGTTCCCGAGCCGAGCGGCCCGAATCGCAAGCCGTAGTGAACGAACTGCTTAAGGCAGTTGTTCGGATACGTGAGGCCGGCGGCCGGCTGCTCGTGTGCGCCACGAACTCGATCGGAAGCCTTGATCCTGCCGTCGTGCGCCCCGGACGGTTTGACCTCGTTCTCCCCGTCGGCCCTCCCGACTCGGAAGCTCGGGCCGCGCTGCTCGGTGGAATGCTCGAGTCGATTCAATCGTCGGTGGTTGATGCCGCTGACTTTGTCGAGGAGACCGAGGGCCTCACGCCCGCTGACCTCGCCAGTGCAGTCCAGCGGGCGGCTTCCGACGCCTTTGGTGCTGCCCGACGCGGTGAGCCGGACGCCCAGCTTGACGCGGCGCGCTTCAGGCGGGCTATCCGGGCGACGGTCCCGACGATCTCGGCGGACGCGCTGGCAGCCTTCCACCGAGAAGCGGATCGCTTTCAGCGCATCTGAGTTCTGCGGACGCCCCACGAAAGCCATCCTTGTTCTTCATGACGCCTTTCTGACAGAGTATGTGCATGCCGAAACGCCTGTATTCAGTTCTTGTCGGCATGGTCGTGCTTGTTGCGGGCTCATGCGGTGGCGGTGACGATTCTGCCAGGGGTGATTCCCGGGTGGATGACGTTGTTGCGTTCCTTGACGAGGACAGTGCCAACGACGGCTGGCAAATGAGTAGGGGTCAAACCCGTTGCGTTGCTGAAGCGCTTGCTGCCGGCCTTGACAGTGAACTCCTTGACGAGGTTCTCGCCGGAACCTCCGATGACGATCCCCCTCCCGATGCGGAGCCCGTCTTGATCGATGCGGTGTTTAGCTGTGGAGCCATGGAGCAATTCATGATCGATTCCATGGTTTCCGATGGCGCAGCTCAAGAAGAGGCCGAATGTTTCGTTGGCGCCTTCGAAGAGGACATCATGCGGGCGATGATAACCAGCGAACTCACCGGCGAGGACCCCGATCCAGCGATGGAAGAAGAGCTGATGAGCGCCGTTTTTGAAATGATGGTGACCTGTGGCGATTTCGCCGAGTAGCAGAGCTGCTGAGGGTCAGTAACGGTCGCAAGGCCGGCGGCCGGCAGCTTTCGACATGACTAGCTGAGCGGACCACACTTCACGCGTGGCCATCGCTGAGCCGACCGGACGTCACGGTTTCGCCTACCAACCCGCGCTTGACGGACTCCGAGGGATCGCCCTCGTCGCGGTCATTCTCTACCACCTCGACTACCCCTGGATGGGTGGCGGGTTCCTGGGCGTCGACACCTTCTTCGTCTTGTCGGGTTATCTGATCACCTCCCTGCTGCTGGTCGAATTCGACAGCACCGGCTCGGTGTCGCTGCGGGACTTCTGGATTCGCCGAGCGAAGCGTCTCTTGCCGGCCGCGCTGCTCTTGCTCGTCGCCGTGGCGGTCTACAGCTGGTTGGTTGCGCCCACCGATCGGCTCGACACGATCCGCGGCGATGCGATCGCGACGCTCACCTATGTGGCGAACTGGCGGTTCATCGTCGACGACGCGTCGTACTTCGAACTGTGGTCCGAGGCGTCACCGCTGCGGCACATGTGGTCCCTTGCGATCGAGGAGCAGTTCTACCTGCTTTGGCCGGTGGTGGTCTTCGGCCTGCTGAAAGCGCTCAGGGGACGAACAACCCTGCTGATCGCCGGCTGTGTTCTCGCTGCTGCCGGTTCGGTCGTGCTGATGGCCGAACTCGCCGAAACCGACCGTTCACGGGCGTATTTCGGGACGGACGCTCGAGTGCACACGATCCTCGTCGGTGCGCTTCTCGCCCTCGTTCTCCGTCGCCTCCCGCCGGTCGTTGGTTCAGCCGCTTGGATCGTTCGTACGCTCGGGGCCGCCTCCCTGACGCTGCTTGGCGTGAGCTTCGTGGTCGTCTCGGATAGCGGGGCGTGGTTCTACCAGGGCGGCTCGATGATCGTGGCGGTCGCCGTTGCGTTCGTGATCGCCGACGGCGTGAGTGGCTCACCCTCGCTCACGACTGCCGTTCTCGGTTGGGGGCCACTCCGTGGCCTCGGCCAGATCAGCTACGGCCTGTATCTGTGGCATTGGCCGATGATCGTGTGGCTCACTCCCGAGCGATTGGGCACGGATGGCCTCGCACTCGACGCGCTTCGGGTCGTCGCCACCTTTGGCTGCGCGCTCGTGTCGTACGTCATCGTCGAACAACCGATTCGACACCGGTCACCCTCACCCGTTGCGGCGCTGCGTGCAGTTTCTGTTGCGATGACCCTCACCGCGTTGGTCATCGTCGTCGGGACCGCCGCGTCGACCACCAACCCACTCGATCGGGATGCGGACTTCGAGATTGCAGAAGCCACACCATCGCCCAGCTCGGCCAGCGGGTCACCTTCGAGCACGACGGAGCCGCTGCCCGCCTCGTCCGGTGCCGACGCGCCGACCTCCACGACGATCGGCCCCGCGCAGATCGAATCGATCGCCCTGGTCGGCGACTCGGTCGCCGGAACCCTCGCTCTGGCGATGCGCGACGCCTTCACCGGTGCCGGCTTCACCTTCTTCGACGCACATGTGCACGGCTGTGGCGTCGTGTCTGGACTGGCGGTCGACGAAGCTGGCGAGCCGTTCCCGTGGAGCGGCGAATGTGTGGAGCGCGTGCCGGCACTGCATGAACAACTGATCCGCGAGCACGATCCCGACCTAGTGCTCTGGCATTCGACGTGGGAGACGGCAGACCGCCTTCTCGACGAGACGCTCCTCAGGTTCGGGACACCCGACCACGACACCGCGCTGGCCCGCGAGATCGACCTCGTCGTCGAGCGCCTCAACGCCCGAGGTGCGCAGGTCGTGATCCTCGTTGCGCCACCCAACGCGCCGAGCTCGTTCGTCCCCAACCCCGATCCCACCAAGATGCTGCACCTCGCCGATCAACTTGCGATCGCCGCCGACCGGCTCGACGCCTTGTCGCTCGTCGACCTCAATCCGATCGTGTGCCCGGGCGGCCCCCCGTGCCCCGAACGCATTGGGGGGCTAACACTCCGGCCCGATGGCGGGCATTACTCCGACGAGGCAGCGGTCTGGCTCGTGGCGCAACTCGCCGGCGCTCTGCCGATCGGCTGACTACCAGTACTCCTCGTAGTGGATATTGCCGGGCTGCTTGCGTTTGTCGATCGTGAAGCCCCGCTCGACGAGGAGTTCGACCACGCCGACGGTTGCGGGGAAGACGCCATCCTCATCGGGGATCCCGATCATCGCTGGGTTGCCGCACATGAAGACGTGGGTGGTCGCCGGGTCGAGTGAGACCCCCATCCGGGCGAAGTCACCGTCCTTGATCAGGTCCTGGATGTAGCGCTTTGCGATGTCGGGCTCACGGGTCGGCATCGGCAGGTAGTGATAGTTGTGATGCCGGCGTTCGAGTTCGCGGTGGGTCTCTTCGTAGCCGAGGTCGATGGAATTACGAACCGAAACCGCCGACACGATCGGTCCGTGATGGCCCTTCCGCAGCAGTTCGGTGATCATCGCATTGTGTGGTGCCTCGCCGGTGCCGGTCGAGAAGAACATGACGGTGCCGGCCGGATTGGTGATCGAGTCGAGCGTGTAGCGGCCTGCCACCTTGGGGCCGAGATAGATCCGGTCGCCGGGGCGCTTCAGCGCGAGGCGGGGCGTGAGCTCGGGGATGTTGTCCTCGGTCGGCGGCACGAGGACGATATAGAACTCAAGCTCGTCGAGGCCGTCCTCGTCGACGAGATACCCGTGGTCGTCAAGCACCCGCGAGCTGATGGAGTACGAGCGGCGGATCAGCTTGAACCAGCGGTCACCCAGATTTGGGTCGATGGCGTCGTCGACGCGTTCTTCCCAGTACCCGAGCCCCAGGGTGGCGTACTGGCCCGGGGTGTAGTCGGTGCCGCCGTGATCGGGCTTGACCCGCAGGACCCAGAGGTCGGAGTGGGTGGGCTCGAAGTGGGTGATCGTCGCGTTGTAGTGCTCCTCGCGGAGTTCCTCGACCGCGCCCTCGTGGCGGTGACGTCGAGTCTTGCGGGGCTGGATGCGTTCGGGGTCGAGCTCCGGGAAGCAGGCGGCCATGTCGAGGCCGATGCGGTGGCCAGGTGAGGTCGTGGCCACCGAACCTTCGGTCGGTTCACCGAGGAACCAGACATTGCCGGTCGCGAGCGCCGCCTCGGCGACGCCTCGCTCATCGGGTGTGAGGTTGCGGCGATGCGACGCGATCACAACATCGTCGAACTGGAGGTCAGGCGTGCGGCGGTCGTTGAAGTAGGCCATCGGGAGGCCGTCGACGTCGTCGATCTCATCGGGCACCGAGCGGTACAGCACGGTGATGCGCCGCTCGCGTTCCATGCGGCGCAGCGCATTGTCTGCGGCGGGGGAGAGGAGATCCGGGTCCATCCCGCCGGCGGCGAGGACGACATTGCCGCCGGCCGCATCGATCGTGGCGGCGAGTTCGACGGCGTGATCGGTGTAACCGACCACGAGAACGTCTCGGCCCTCGGCATGCTCCGGTTCGGTGTCGACCGTGATCGTGGGGAGGTCGGGAAGGGGGATCGGCGGGGTCCAATCCGGCATCGGGGGCCGGTGAGCGAGGAGGACCGCTCGCGCCCGGTAGCGGTGCCGGTTTGTCGTGAGCAACAGGGCGCCGTCGTCGGCGGCGTCGACGGACTCGACGTGTTCGCCGTAGCCGATGTCGAGTTGGTTGTCGCGCACGAGTTCGGGGAACGTCACAGCGTTGCTGCGGGAGATCAACCGGACCGACTGCACGCCCGAACGCTGGGAGGAGATCGCAACGCTGAGTCCGCCAGCGGTGCCGCCGACGACCACGAGGTCGTAGACGAGGTCAAAGTCCAGCTCAGCCATATCGAAGAGTGTGCCAGACGCGGCCGGACCACCCCGAAGGGTGGCCCGGCAACAATGTTGGATTGTTCGGGATTTCGTAATCCCGCGTCGACTACTCGAAGGCGTCGAGCAGCTCGGTGAAGGCGACGAGCCCGCCGTCACCCGCAGTTGAGTCGTACACCGACAGGCGAACGCCGTCGCGGGCACCGCGCTTGTCGGGCGAAAGCGAGGCCGGACCCATACCCGGGACCTGGAAGTCGTCGCCAGCCGGACCGTAGGCCGCTGCCTCGAAGGTCTCCGGAGTCAGAACAGGATCAGCAGCTGTGGCAATGGTCTCGAAGATCGATAGGGCTTGGCAGCCCTGCCGCACGGAGTTGAACCAGTTGTCCTCCTCGGGCGCGTACTCGAGTGGGTTGCGCAGGTCAGATTCTGGGATGCGCTCCTGGACCGGGGCGACGCATCGGTCCTGGAAATCTTGGTCGTTCCAGACGTCCTCGTCGGTTGGGCCGGTCGAGGCAAGCGTGCCGTCTGCGATCGACTTGTCGACGATGGTGGCACCGAGGTTTCCAAGGCCGGCTGAGTCGTTGCTCCAGATGGCGATCTCGCCCGTAAGGCCAGCGGCGCCGGCGCCGCGGATGGAGGCCGATGGGGTACCGAACACCATGAGGGTGTTGGCGCCCGAGGCGTTGAACCTCTCGAAGGCGACGGCCAACTCGTTGTCCTGGGCGATCGTGTCGCCATCGAGGGCCTCAATAAGGGCCGAACCGACTACCTCAATGCCCCGGGCCTCAAGCTGTTCAAGCACGAAGCTCTCTTCGTCGGCGGCGGCGGCGCCGCCCATGGTGAAGACCTTGGCGCCGTCGGTCTCGCCGGTCTGGACGAGGAGATTGAGCAGATTGACTGTCTGGAACTCGGTGGTTGGGCCGGCGTGGAACCAAGCAACATTGGCCTGGGCAAGCTCCTCGGCCGAACTGATCTCACCGCCAACCATGACAGTGTTGTTGGTCCCCGTCACGCACGGATCAGCCGAACCGGCTGGGCCAAGGAAGCCACCGAGGTTCGCAAAGGTCTCGTTGTCCTGGTGCAGGACAGCACAGACGCGTTCGGCATCGGCGGCGTCAATCGGGCTGTAGAACTCCGATGTGATGTCAACCATGCGACCGTTGATGCCACCGCGAGCGTTCAGATCGTCGACCAAGGCCTCCCAGACGGCTGCCTGATCGCCCCAGCCCGACGGGCTGAAGCCGAGCTCCACGAGGAGTTCAAAGTCAAGCAAGGAGACGCCAACGTAGATGGTGTCCTCGGTGACCCCGCGCCACGAAGCGGTGAGCGCAACGGGCTCCTCGGCTGCATCGTCGGTCGAATCGTCCTCGGCGGCGGTGTCGTCGGCGGTCGAGTCGTCCTCGTCGGCGGTCGAGTCGTCGGTGGCCGTGCCGGTCCCGTCGGTGGTGTCGGCGTCCTCGTCCTCCGTGCTCACGCACGCGCTAGCGATCAGCGCGCACGAGAAGAGTGCGACGAGCAACCTGAGCAACGCGGAATGGCGCAGCTTCGTCATGGTTCCCCCTCCATGGGTTTCGCTTGCAGACGCGTAGTCAAGCACGGATCTGACGCCGCGTCAGATTTTTGGTCCCTCCGATCGGCGCAAGCCGAGATCTGCCATCCTCACGGATATGACGACACTGACATTGGCCGGCTGGACCGGCCCGTGGCCCGAGAACGACAAGGACGCCAATCTCAAGGCCGACATCGCAGCGCACGCCCATCTCGATCCGCTGAGCACGATCACCAACCTGAGCAACAATGTCGACGTTCCCGTCGGGGCGATCGTGCACTACGTCCTCTGCCGCTGGGCGTCCGAGGGCAGTAGCGCCTTGTTGGAGCTCGGTCCGCGAATGGTCCGACGCCTGCAAGAGCCGTTCGCGACGGCCGAGGCCGCCGATACCGACGAGGCCCGTCTCGCGGCGTACGAGCAGGTCCGGCAGATGGTGGCGTGGCTGAACTTCCCGCTCGACCACCCGGAGGTCTACGACGACCTCAATGAGTGAGTCGGTTCAGCCTCCGATCGGCGAGCCGGACGTGAGGCCACCGTCGATCGTGAAACAGCTACCGGTCACGAAGGCGGCGTCGCCCGATGCGAGGTACACGGCGAGTCCAGCGATGTCGTCCGGCGTACCCATGCGACCAACGGGGTGCGCTTCCGTTGCCTCGGCCCGCGCTGCGGCAGGATCGTCGGCGAGGTCAAAGGCCGCATCGGCGAGGGCCGTCATGATCCAGCCGGGGCTGATCGCATTGCACCGCACGCCCTGAGGGCCGTTGTCGGTGGCGATCGCTCGCGTCAGAGCGTGCACGGCGCCCTTCGAGGCGTTGTAGATCGCCATCTGGTGATCGGCGACATTGCCCGCAATCGAGCCGATGTTGATGATCGACCCTCCCGACGGCTGGGTTGCCATCTGGCGGACCGCAGCACGACAGCAGTTGAAGACGCCGCGAACGTTGACGTTCATCACGAGGTCATAGTCGTCGTCGGTCGTGTCCTCGATCGGTTTCTCGACCTGCACCCCGGCGTTGTTGACGATCGTGTCGAGACGACCGGTGGCACCGACCGCAGCAGCGATCAGAGCATCGCACGATGCTGCGTCAGCGACATCGGTCTCGACCCACGTGACGCCGTCGAGGGTGACCGGGCGACGGCTGGCGGCGAAGACGGTGGCGTCCTCGGCGACGAACCGGGCGGCGACCCCCTCACCGATCCCGCTCGATGCACCGGTGACGATCGCGGTGAGCCCAGCGAGTCGGCTCGTCACGTCACGTCTCCGAACGCGATCGATTCGCAGAGTTGAAGGCCTCGCTCGAGCGCGTCTTCGTCGGCCCACCGATTCCAGTTGATCCGTAGTCCGTTTTGGAGGGCGAGCACGTCGGTGGTGCGTCGACCGACCGCATCCGGGCTGAGCGACCGGTCGACGTCCTTGATCGCCGCATTGAGCTGGACGGCGCAGCGGTCGTAAAGATCGCGTTCGGCGACCGCCACTTCGTCGTTGGTGCGGGACACGGCCCAGATGGCGAGCCACATCTCGAGGTGATGCGGATCGCTGAACTCCGGGTCGAACCATGAGCGCAGCGCTGCCTTGACCCGCGCTCGCGGATCGTCGCCGGCCTCCGCCATACGGTCGTCGATGAGCTGCATCAAGCGTTCGGTGGCCCGCTGGAAGGCGGCCACGACCAGCTTCTCCTTGCCCTCGAAGTGGTAGCTGAGCAGGCCCAGTGACACGTCGGCCTCCTCGGCGACCGCCCGCATGCTCGTCGAGTCAAGTCCGTCGCGGACGATGACGTCCATCGCCGCGTCGAGGATCTGTTCCTGGGTCTCGGAGAAATGCACGCAAGCAGTCTGGCACGATGCATCCGTGGATCGTTCAGAACCCGACTACGAGTACCCGTATCCGTCGCCCGAACTCGAGGCGGAGCATCCCTTCCGGCCTCTCGACTTTGTCGAGTACCCACCCGAGGAGATGGCCGAACGGGCAGTGGCGTTTGAGACCTTGATGGCGCATCGCCGCAGCCCCCGGCTGTTCTCGGATCGCCCCGTGCCCTGCGAGCTGATCGAGTCGGCCATCCGGACCGCATCGACCGCTCCGTCGGGTGCGCACAAGCAGCCCTGGCGTTTCGTCGCCACGTCGGCTCCGGCGGTGAAGCGAGCGATTCGGGAGGCGGCCGAGGAGGAGGAACGAGTCAACTATCTCGAGAACCGGATGAACGACGAGTGGCAAGAAGCACTGGCCCCCATCGGCACCGACCACCACAAAGAGTTT
>MDSV01176686.1_pt1 | contig 14566 bp, 5 predicted proteins | sample 810851 | NCBI WGS metagenome assembly MDSV01 (sample SAMN05326640, study PRJNA326480) | marine metagenome | isolation source: seawater | place: Atlantic Ocean: North East | collected 2012 | reverse complement strand
CTGCTTCGACGCGACGCGCCGCCGCCAGCTCTCCTTCTTGGAGCGCCTCTTTGGCAACGGCGACCTCGACACGCGGAGCGCGCACACGCTTCGCAGCGGAAACTTGGAGCGTTTTTAAAGATTCCCACCCCTTTATTTACAGTTTCACCCTCTACGCCCCCCTTTGAGTTACCCCAGAGCCACGTACAGCTTTTCCACAAACTCCACCACCTTGTCTTCCGTGGCCCCCAAACTCGCCAAGAGTGAGGGGCGCATGCGTGGCGAGCGGCTCTTCCGTCCACTACCCTCTTTTGCACGAGCTGCCACCTCCATTGCCGCAAAGGCTTTGGCCGGCCAACTCAGCGCAGATGCTTCGACAACCTCCTGGATACGTTCATACTTCCCCACGTAGAATTCGATTGTGTGCGCGACGAGGCCATTGCCGTCAACAAAGTGCAGCTTGCGGAGGAATGTGCGCATCTGCCTGCCAAATGCGCCGCCCTCTTTTTCTGCCTCTTCAAAGGCGTTGCGATTCTTTTCGTCTTCCACGGCGAGTTCCGATTCCACCGTTGGCGCATCCTGATCGCACGGCGGCATGTCCTCCTCGGCGTTTGCCTTCTCCAGGAAGAGGCGGAGCTCGCGAACCCCCGTGCGGAGCGCCGGCGGCGCATCCAGCTCGCGGTGGCGTTCGAAGATTGCGTCGAGTTGCTCCTTTTCGACGTCGACCGAGCAGCTGCCATCTTCCAACTGCTCCAGCGTTGCCGCAACACATGTCGTGGCGAGATACTGTAGGTTGCGCCCGCGCAGCCCCGTGAAGCGGCAGCACGCCTCTTTGCACGCGGCGCTGTGTTTGACAAACGTGTGGAAGAAGCAATACGTTTCCACGCGCATGTACCGTTTCATAGAATCGGACATCGGCTCAAGATTTGCAAACAGCTTTTCCAGGCGAACCAAAAGCTGCAGCTCCTGCGACTGTGCTTTGGCATTCAGATCGTTGCGTGCGTCCTGTGCCTTTGTCGCCAGACGCTCGACGCGCTCGGGGGCAAAGCCCAACGTCTTGCGATTCTTCTTGATCACGGAACGAGTGATCGGCCCGCTCTTGTTCTGACGCGCCGCCTTCAGCGAGTGCGCAGGCTTTGCAAAGCGATCCGCCTCGTCCTTCGGCACGTCGGCGTGCTGCGTCTTGTCCTCCTCTGCCGCGCATGCCTTTTCACGGTGCTGCGACACAGTGATCTTCTCTCCGCACGTGCCGCACAGCGCGCACACCATCGAGTCTCCGTCGACAGAGGGCACCAGCAGGCTTGGATTCTTGGAGACACACACGCAGTTGGCACGGGGCCCCTCGCTTGCACCATCGCTCTCCGCGGAAACGGTGAAGGTCATCGGATGCTGAGTTTTTTGCTCCTCCTCCGCGTCAAGCTCGAGCTTCCGCGCGGCCTCTTCGCTCAGCGGCGCGCGATGGGCTTCGGTTTTCAGAAAACACATGTGCATCGAGTCGAGGATGGGAGAAATTCTATCCGACGGACTGTACCGCCCGTTTTCGAGGCCCGTCATCTCGCTCGGACGCAAGCCAGCATTGAGGGGGTGGTGCTGCCGCCTCACCAGCTTCGCGTCGACGACGAGCTCCATGGCACGCCTCTCTATATACTGGGGGGTGCCCACAGACGCTGCTCACATCAGACCACTGTGATCCAAAGGTCGATGGCAGAGGTGTGACAACTCAGTCTACCTCCTCGTCGCCCTCGCTCACATCGCCCTCGCTGTCGCTCGCCTCGCCGCCTCCCGAATTCAGCATTCGGTGCAGCGCGGCGACGTGAAGATTTTGGGCGACATTCGCCAGGTAACAACGTTCTTCCACGTCGTCGTCGCTGTCATTGTAGATGGCAACGTCGCCGTAGGGGTTGTCGGGCGGCGCCGGCAGCAGCGTCCACGCCGGGGGGCGGCGACCGTCGTCCTCTCGGTGAGGTATCGAGTAGACCAGCTTGTGGGAGAATTTCACGCGTCGCGAGCGCGGACGCGGCGCCGGCGCCGGCGTCGGGACAGGGGCCGGCGACGCCGTGGCAACGGGGAGCGCGAGCGTGCCGACGCCGCGCGCCCCTCGTCCGATTTTAGGGCGCTTTGGCTCCAAGAGGCGATCGATCGCACGCTGGAGCAGAGGGTCGATGGTGTGGTCGCAGCGTGAGAGCAGCATTGACAGCCGTCTTCTTCGACAGACGGGCCGGAAGAGGAAGCTAGCGAGACGGAGTGATAGCTACGGATCGAGCGCCCTCTAGTGGGGCGGGCTGGGAGAGGGGGGTGCGTGCGATGGCGCAGCCTCGGCCGAGGCCGGGTGAAATCCTCCCGCCCCTTACGCAGCTCATGGACGTACCGATGGAGGAGCCCGACTCGCCTCGTGCCGACCGCGCTGTGATGTTGCAGTTGCAGCGCGACTACGAGTCCCTCGAAGAGCCAGAGCAGATTTTTTTTTGGCGCGAGGTCGAGGCGATGGTAGAGCAGGGCGTCTTGCGCCCCGGCGTTCGGCGCGGCGATCCGACGGTGCTGCAATTTAGTGTCGACGAACTGACCGTGCAAGAAGCGCATGAGGTGAGGGTTTATATGGACTTTTTGCTCGACCGATCAAAGAAGAGGCGCCGAACAAATCTTCGCCATGCCAGGCAAGGCCGATCCGGATCCAGTGAACTGAAAATGAACGAGCGGATCGAGGCCGCGCGTAAGCGGATAAAGCGGAAGAAGAAAGATTTTCAGGCCGGCCAAAGGCAACTCGGGACCGCCGACCAGTCCGACGACGACGGTCTGATCGAGTTCGACCTTCTCGACGCGATCATCAACAGTGGCGAAAGATCCCCTTCGTCCTCCTCTGAGTAGAAATGGAGGGTTTAGACTGAGTTGTCCTAGCACCGTCTATTCTAATCCACGCGCACACCCACGCACACGCGCAAATGGCCATCTCGCAGCTCGCAGGGCTCCGCGGCGCCCTCGCCGGCCTCATCCCCGTCTTCTTCTTCTTGGCGACGGGACGAAATTTTGTCGGACTCGCCATTTGGAGTACGGGAGCCTGGGAACGGGCGCCGCGGATTGTCACCGCAGTGTACACGGCCGCGAGGTTTGCCTGTGTCGCCACGGCCGTGGTGGCGGTCTTTGGCGCTGCCTACGTTGACGATGGGGCGATCATGCGAGAATTTTACGTGTGTTCGCCCTCCAAGTCCATACGCGCGACGGGAATGACATCGGCGGCGCTCCTCTTGCTCTTCCTCTCTTCGCCGCGGTTTTTTGTGGCATCCTCGGCGATTATTGGATTGCAGCTCGTCTCAAACGGCGAGACGGCAATGGGCTTCGTGGCGGCAAACGTGGCGCTCCTCGACGAGCCAGCGAGCACCTCCAGTCTTTTCTGGGCGTTTGCGGCGGCGCTGTGCTACAGCCTGATCATTCACCATGCGAGGGCTCGCGACGAGCTGTGTGGCAACACGCAGTCGTCGATTCTGGCGGCGACGGCGTGGATCGCTGCGTTTTGGCACCTACTGCGGGCAAGCTTTGCAGCGTGCCGCGAGCGGATGCGCGTGCGGCGGGTGGTGCTGGTGCGGGAGCGGGTAGACTAGATGAGTATTTTACTACCCCTCCATCGCGTCGTCTTCCTCCGCGTCGCCCTGCCGCACGCGCTTCCTCTGTGTTTGTCCAGGCATCTTCTTGTATTGGCGAAACCGCTCAAGCACCTGGCCGTCGACGGCGCGAAGCTCGAGCTCGGCGAGGTGCTTTGTCATTTCTCCGAGGTCAAAGACCGGGAATTGGCAAAGGCAGGCGCGGAGAAAGCCCAGCTGATCCGGCGACCAACCGTTTGTGACGCTCCAGTCGTGAGCCACCGGAAATTTCATGTAGTACGTGTCCGACGAGTATGCGGCTTCCGCCGGCGATCGGTCCTGCACGACCGTCACGGATACACGAAGAAAGGCAATGGTGCGCGATGCGCCCGGAGCTTTGGCGCAAATTGGGAACGCCGCGGGAACGTCGTCCGCTACGGCGCCCGCGATGTACACATTACTTTGGAAGAAGAGGCCGACGTCGGTAGCCCATGGAGATTCTATGTCGGTGTCTGTCAGAAAGATGTTTGGGTCGTCGGCGACTTGGATCATGGGGTCGTCGGGGTCAACCAATTCAAAATCGAGAAGGCGACTCTCTTGAAAATCCGCCTCCCACTGCGTGTCGAATTTCCCCAGAGTTTTGGAAGGATCCGAAGTCCCGTACTCTTTACGAGCCTTTTCATTCCAGTCTTGCTCAATGAATGCGGGCAGACTCACCTTGAACTGAAGCGGGGTTTCCGAGTCGCCGACACAGCTCGTTTTTTGGCTGCCAGTATAGTGCGCTGTGGTCACCTTGATGAGTTTTGCGGGCGAGGCGTCGCCGGGGGGGAGTTTGAGGTAAATCTCATGAAAAGACTCTTGTTGCCAGCCCGCCATCGTTGTGAATTTCTTTGTGGGGACCGTCTTCGCGACGTTTTCAAAATGCGCGTTGGCCGTTTTCAGAAGGTGCGCGTAAAATTCGGGATTGTTACGTGATACCACAAATCCATCGCCGAATTGATCCCGCGACCTCATGTCGGCAGTTGCGCGACCCGTAGCCGAGAGATGCGCATACTTTGCCTCAAGGTGCGGGAAAAGAATCGCTATTTCAATCTTCCACGGCGACGGTTCCCCGTACACCAATTTTTTATTGTTGTCATACTTCGTCTCCTCGAATAGCGGGCCTTGTGGATCCGCACTCAGACGCCCCCAGTCTTCGGCGCTGAGAAAATCGACGACGTTCATCTCCGTCGGCACTGGCTCCACCGCCGCGAGGCCGTGCAGCGGTGGCAGCGGTGGGTACGACGCCATCGCAGCCCCGGCGCCACACCTCCGCTTAAGATTGATAGCGCTATCGCGATATTTCGAATCTGCTAGATACGAAGTGTGACGATGGCGAGCACCGCGTACAACGTCGGCAACGCCGCCGCCGACGGCTCGCGCAAATTCTTCACGCGCTGCGTCACCAGCATCTCGCCGAGCCTCTTCTACCTCCTCGGCCTCGTCGGCGCGGTTGTCGTGGCCCTCTTCACGGGCATTTTGGTGCTCTTCCTCATCCACCAGCTGACAATCTGGGTGTCCCAGGATCCCGTGCGCGCATTCCACGGCTCGCAAGTTGCTCTCAGCGCCTTTGCCTCCGGCTGGGACGTGGGCGCCTCGGCCTACAATGGCGTGCGCGAGCTGGTGATCATTCTGCTGCCCGTGTGGAATGGCCTTTCCATGTACGCGGTACAGCCTGCGGTGTATGTTTTGATCGAGGTCATGGTCCTGACCTTCAGCGGCAAGGCGTACAATGGCGTGCTGAGCGACGAGACGCTGCCGTTTGAAGGCCACAGGTGCGTCGCCGAAGGCGAAGAGATTACGACGCAAAACGAAGCGACGGCGCAATTCTGCGGCAATGCGTTGCTGTACTCGCGCGCCATCGGCACGACGCGCGGCGCCAATGAAATCACTGGCAACGCCACGCTCGTCATGAGCGTGGAAACGGCGCGGCGTCTTTCCGAGGTGTCTGCCGACACGATTCTCGCGCAAATCGGACTCGCGCCGCTCCTCGACGGGCTGCAGGCGCTGGCGTCGGCGGTGCTGACCATCACCGCGACGGTCAGCGACATCTTCTGGCACGTCGCTTACGAAGTGCTTTCGATTGCGCTGAAATTGCTCTTCCAGGTGTTCATGCTTCTCGTCCGATCGCTCGGCGCGGCGTTCATGAACCTCATGTCCGGCGGGACGGCGCTGGAGCTCCTCAGAATTGGCATCAGCTTCTTCATGATCTTTGTGACCGAATGGCTGATTCCGATGTTCATGCGCACCATCGACATGGTCTTCTGCGTCGTCGACCTGCTGCTCCCAGACGGTTGGGCCGAACAGCTCGACTGCATCGAAAAGAGCTGCTATCCCGAGGGCGCCATGTCGGGCGCCAGCTGGTTTCCCTTTGCAGTGCTCGACCCGTACAATACCTTTACGAGCGTGCCGTACTTTTGGAACAAGATTACGACGATCGTGGAAAAGGTGACGAATAAGATGACCGGCCAATCGTTTGACACAACGTCGGGCGGCAAAAGTGAAATGCCGTCGTTTGGCGGCGAAGCCTTTCCAACGAGCCCGAAGACGGAGCAGTGCATGGCGTGCTTCCAGTGCAAGGTGCCGGAGCTGCGCGCCATCTGGCTCCTCATCGCGTACACGGCCGGCTGCGTCTTCGACTGGACGCTGCTCGAAGGCGTGGCCACCGATCGCTGCCTGGCAGGCGGACCGTACTATGCCGAGCTCTGCGGACCGCGGCCGGCCTTTGGCTTCGAGTGCTTCGCGCAGTCGTCGACGCTCCCCCTCTTTGCGGCCACCTACACCAAGCATCGCGAGGTGGATGGCTGGCGCGCCGAGTCGGTGGTCGACCGCATGCTCAAGAGCATGGGGGGCGACGCCGTCGAGGGCTCTGGACGCCCGGGCGAGTCAATGACGGCCATCAAGAATGCCTGGCTGGAACGCGCCGAGCTGGGCCTCGACGAGGAGGACTGGAATGCCCCGCTCGTTCGCCAAATGTGCCGCGAGATGCGCTGCGGCGCGGCCATTCTCCCGACGCCGGTGGACAAGGATGTGGGAGACACGTTCGCCGACGTCTTCGACAGCGACACCGCCGAGTTTCACGCGGCGCGCGGCCTCTACGAATTCTGCATGCAGGGGGAGGGGCTGCCCACCTGCAAGTCGCCGTCGCTCTCGGAATTTGCGATCGAGAATTACGAGCTCAGCACCTGTCTGAAAAATCAGCCGCAGTGCATCCGCGACCGCGAGGTTTGCACCGGCACTTGCGGGGGCAGCGAGACTGGTCTGCTGATGCTCCAGGACGCTGTGACGACCATGGTCAAAGAGGAGGTCTACGGCCTGGCGCAGGAGCGACTCGACAATGGGCGCGTGAACGCGACGGTGCTCAAGGGGACGATCAACGTGCCAATGTTCGATCTTTCGCCGGCCTTCCGCCTCTTTTCGGCGCGCGTCCGCGTTCGTGGAGGCTTCACAGCGATCGATCCCGCCTACTGCGCCAACAATCCGCTTGCGTGCGCGGTGGTGCAAAAAGTGCTGGAGCGCGCGCCCACGCTCACATACGTGGTGGGCGTTGGATTCCGCCATCGGTACGCGACCACGGTGCCGCCGTCGCCGCCGCCGCCGCCGCCGTCTCTGCTCAACTATGGCCTCACCGAGCTGCCGCCGCCGCTGCCGCCGCCTCCGCCGTCGCCGCCGCCTTGGTACTCGGGCAGCGAGGCGTGTGTGCCCGTGATCACACCGGCGGAGGCGGGCATCTCCGGCCTCATCGAAGTCGACGTCGAGCGCAGCCTCTGCGTCTACACCCGCGCCGTGGTGAATGAGCGCGTCCCTGCCAGCCGCTGCTTCCGCGCCGAGTCGTTCTCGCCGGCGCCGCCGCCGCCGCCGCCCGACGAGGGGGAGGTGCAGCAGGCGCTGATCAACACGCTGCTGCGGCACCAGCGGCAGATCAAAGGTGAGGATGCACAGGGGGCCGACCGGGCGCCCGATCAGAGTGACGCCCAGCAGTTTCAAAAGGAACACGAAGATCAGATGCAGGAGGCGGTCGACCTACTGCAGACGCTCGCAGAGGAAAATTTTCAGCTCCGAGAAATTCTCGGCGATGTGGAGGAGAAGTTGCACATTGGGCGGCGAATGGCGGAAGACCACTTTGCGCGCGGGCGCGGGCGCGAGCTCTTTCCGGAGGACGCGCGGTCGCATTCCATCGTCGAGCAGAGCCTGCACGGCGACGCGCCGCTGCTGGGCCTGACGCGCGCGGAGTGCACGGCGCTGTGCGCGGCGTTTGGCGGAAACGAGACGACGCAATTTGTGTGCAAGGCCACAGCCACGCGAATGCTCAACCCCGAAGACCTCACGGATTTGAGTGTCGCAGCCTGTTGGCTTTTGCGCTCGACGTCTGGATGCGAATCCCGGGATTTTGCCGTGCAGACGTACGCTCGTCGCGAAACGCTTCCGTGCCAGCTGCCGACTGCGTTTCAGAACCCCCTCTGCATTCAATTGGCCCCGGACAGAAATGATTTGAAGACCATGACGTTTTCCATGGGGGCCGACGTCTGCCGCAACGGCCGCGGCCGCACGCCCGACGAGTACCCCGTGCTGCCGCAGCCGCAGTCGTCCTTGGAGGCCATGTCGATGATCGCCGCTGTGCGCCAGGCGGGCGGGACCGCCTTCTGGGCGTGGACGCCCAAGAAGAATACCGAGCGCATCACGACGCACTGGGCCGGCACAGACTCGCACCGGCTGGTCGTTCCGGTGGGCAACACGCGCTGCGTACTCGTGGGCACAACAGGTTCCGACCCTTTTTTCACGCAAGCAATGTTTGCGCGCCTGAAACCGTGCAACGAACCGCTCGCCGACTCGGCCGTGTGCGAGAGTGTCATGGCCGCGCCGCCGCCGCCGCCGGGATTCATCTTGGAAACACAACCGCCGCCGCCTCCGCCGCCGCCGCCGCTCGCGGTGCAGGCCGCGAAGGCGCATTACGTGCAAACAATCATCTACCCCTGGACAAATCTCATCTGCAACCCCGTCGAGTTTGTAGAGGGAGCCACGCAGCGGGCGGCGTGCCGCGCCTTCTTGGAGCTGGCCGCCTCGCCGACGCGCATGGGCCTGAAGGCGGAGGTGATTCCGCTGTGCGAAGACGACTTGTTCTGGCACTCGTGCGACGGCGTTGACGAGGCGGATCAGGATGGCTTTCTAAACTGCCGCCACGCGGAATGCGCCGACTCGAGCGGCCTCGACTTTCTTACAAACGCCTGTGCCGAAGTCGACATCCAGGACGAAATCGACCGGATGTACAATGGCGTCTGCGGCACCACGCGCCCCGAGCCGCCCGCACCGCCAACAGCGCCGCCAAACCCGCCGCGCCCGCCGCCGCCGCCGAGCTCGCCGGAGTTTGTCGCGTTCCGGAACGCGTCGACGGAGCTGGCCTCGGACCAAGACTGCGAGCCGGTCACCTACCGCGAGTGTGCGGACGCTGCGCGAGCACTTCATGGAGAGAATTCGGACGTTGCGCCGTTTGTGGAAATTGTCGTGAACGCGCTGTGCACCGGAGACGAGGATCACAACTTGGGGCTGTCGTGCTTCGTCGGGTGCGCGCTGGGAGCGCCGAATCTGATGCCCGCGCAGTACACGTACGTCACTGCAACGGCTGAGGACACATTCATGAGCCACCGGTGCAACGAAAACCTGCTGCACCCTCTGTGCCTTTGCCGCGCCAACCCGCTGCCTCCGCCGCCGCCGCCGCTCGACGAGTTTGGCACCATTTGGGCTGGCGTGACGTCGGGGTTGGACACCTTTGCCAACGGCGTTTCGCTGGGCCAGCCCACCGGCTACTATCGGCGCGTGGCCACGGCGAGCGCCTTTCCCTCCTCGATGATCGAGGGCACGGTGGAGACCTTCTATTGCCCGGGAGAGCACGACGTCGGAGCGGCGCAGTGCTCGCAGCATTGCACCGGCGAGATTGGGTTTCGGGCGCGCGGGTTTACCATCGAGGGTGTCACGTACGCGCCGTCGCCGCCGCCGCCGGCGCCACCTCCGGCACCGCCGTCGCCACCACCACCCCTCCCGCGCGCCGGCTTCTTCCACGGGGCCAACGACGAGTGCAAGGCGGTGGGCGCCGACGGCCGGCCGCTGACCTACTGCGCCGACGGCGGCAAGGGGAGCTTTCTTCCGACGCTGTGCGACCTCGGCTCACAGCACACGCTCTGCGGTCCGCGGGAGGATCCAGCCCTCGACGAGATGCGCATTCAGGGTGACAACTCGTGCGGGCTGACGAATGGAGTTTGCGAAGACGGCGGCCCGGGTTCGGTGCCCGGGGCGATTGTCAAGGTGCACGACGACGGTCGCATCCAGACGCTTTGTGGTTTAGGACTCGACGACCTCGATTGTCCGCAGCGCTTCGTCACGCCGGGGCCGCTGTCCTACATGTACAATGGTACGGTGGAAGACGGAACGCTGGTGGGCTTGCCGCGGCCGCCACTTCCGCGCCCTCCACCGTCGCCTTCGGCGCCTCCTCCTCCTCCCCCGCCTCCGTTCAACGCCGTCGGAACGCACTGTTCTTCGCTTGGCGATTTTCAAACCACGTATCTCATACTCGCTGGGCGGGATGACATCGAACCCCCCACCGGGGAAGACGTGCGGTGCTCGGATGGCGGGCTTGGATCCCACTCGTACCGCATCTCTGGTCGTCTCTTCTTCATTTGCGACTTTGGTGGGCAGGTGGACAAGTGCGGCCGCCGCGCCATCACAAACACAAACCTCGACGGAAACGACCAATCCGAGAGTTCCATTGAATCGTGTGGAAACCTGATCGACGACGGAAAGTGCGACGATGCCGGCGCCAAGTCTTTTGAAGACTACGCCGAGGAAGACGACACCGTGGCATGCACACTGGGCTACGGAGAAGATGCGGTCGATTGTGGCACCCGCCCGATTCAGTTTGCCGCCGGTGTGATTGCCATGAAGCCACCGCCGTCGCCGCCGCCGCCGCCCGTTGGGCCCCCGCCGCCGCCGCCGTCGCCGCCGCCCCTCGAGCTCGTGCCGCCGCCGTCGCCGCCGTCGCCACCGCCGCCGTCGCCGCCCGTGCAATCGCCGTCGCCGCCGCTGCTCGACGCCTGCCGCTGCACGTGCTACGGTGAAGACCCAGACAATGACGGCCGCCACCGCGTGTGGACAGCAATGGAGGGCGCGGCGTACGCCTCGGTTGCCTCCGACAATACCATTGCATTTACGCTGCAGCCCCTCATCAAGCGCGGCGCCGCCTTTGTGGCAGAGTCTACATTGGGAGGCTTCCGGGCGAAGCACCTCGATCTCCGCGCGGCGCACTACACGAGGCATCTCAAACTCAACGAAAACGACGCAGAATTGACGTTGCACACCCTGGCGACCTTGAGCCTGACCGGCCCGGATGCTTTCAAGAATGAAGAGTGTCTCTCGCTCTGCAGCGACGCCGCCTGGGACAGCGACCGTCCCGAAATGCTGGCCTATGTGCAGGTGGACCGCGGAGAGGATGAATGCAGCTGTCTGATTCACGCTCCCGCGTTCGATGAGAACGGTGTCCCACTGAGTGTTGCTCCCAGCTCCGAGCCGCCCGACGATTTGCAGGCAGCCGACTTTTTCGGCAAATACGCACGGTTGGACACGAGCGGAAACGTCGGCCTCTTCCTGGTTTCGACGATGCATTGGCCAGGCACACTTCCGCAAACCCTCGAAGGCATCGATGGCCGGGGCGTGAGCTACATGCTTGATCCGTGGGATGGCAAGACGTTTGCAACGCCCTCGTTTGCTACCCTGACTATGACGGCGAGCACCAGCGATGCCCAAGACGTGTGCATCGCCGACTGTGCCGCTCATGCCACCGCCAATGGCCACTCGGTCTTCCACGGAACTTTTGACGACACGACGTCGGAGTGCAAATGTGCCACGGGTGTCGGCGAACACGGCAATGTTCAAGCTGGCACGTCGCAAGCCTTCGTCGGCACCGTCTGCGCGCACTCGGTGCCCGACACCACCGAGAGCCGCTACGTCTGGTCGAGGGACGCACCCACGCGCTGGTGCGCCGGCGGCGTCTCGCAACTCGGCGCCGGCAACCGCCTGCTCACGTCGACGCTGCTGCCAACGCTGATCGACCCCTCCGAGCGCGCGCAAACGTGCCAGTCGCTTTGCGAGACGGCCGACGACTGCCAGGTCGCCGAGCTGCACACGGTTTCTTGGAATGACGTGGCCGGCGCTGTCATCGCCAACCCCCCGTCGCCGCCGCCCCCACCCGCGCCGCCGCCACCGCCACCGCCTTCAGCCTTCCCGTCGCCGCCGCCTCCGTCTCCCTCCCCTTTGGCGCCGTCGCCTGCGGTGGATTGGTACAATTCGTGTCCACAATGGAGTGGCGGTACCAACGGAGCCCCCGCCGACGCCAAAACCAAAGTCGCTCGCTGCGACGTCACCTATTCCACAGTGGAGCCGGGTGAGGTTTGCGGCCAAACAAAAAAGGACGTCTCAACAGAAAGTGTTTGCGAGCAAGCGTGTGCCTCGCAAAACCTGGTAATGGAAATTGTATCGACCGAGCCCGCGAGCTCCAGTGGAATCTGCTACATGGGACCAATGCCGACCGACCTGGTGACGGCTCGGGAATGTAAATTTGACGACTCGACAACAGATTGCAGCAGCACCAGCGGCGACGAGGACCGCACCTGCTTCTGCCAGGCGGACAGTGCACCTGACGAATTCATTCCATGTGAATCGAGCTTTGTTCTGCACGAGCAAAATGGAATTTTTCTCATTCATGAATGCAAGCTCTTCGACCTTTCGGACAGTGTGCAAATCTGCATGGAAGATCCAAGTCGCGCGCATGGCGATTGCGCACCTGCCGCTCCGCCTCCGCCAACGGCTCCCCCACCCCGAAGCATCGACGAGTATCGTGTTTGGACCCCGAACGACCCGACGACGGCCAGCGCAAACCTCTTGCGCGACGGCGACGACTACATTGTGACCTGCGACGTCTTTGATGCGGTGTGTGGCAGCGCCCCCGTGGTGGTGCGGTCGCCCACCCCCGACGGCGTGCGAGAAGCGTTGCGCAATCTGCGTACCACGCTTCGGGTCTGCCCCTACGAGTGCACGCCGCGCAAGACGTCGCACTCGCTCGTCGGAGCCGCCGAGCGCGCCCTCTACGGCGGCCAGGGCCTTGGGGGGCTGTTGCTGGGGGGGCTCGCCGGCGTCGATGCGGTCGGCGGTGCCGATGCAAACAGAGTCCTGCAAGAGCCCAACTATTTGTTGGACGGCATCACAAAGTCTGCATGCGACGCGATTGGCGCGGACCGGAGGCTCCTCGGCGGCATGCTCGCCGTTTGGATTGCGCACGAGCGTCTCGGTGTGGAAGAATCCTCCCCCGGGACGTGCGCCACATACTTTGCGACACGAACGGGCACGCAGCGCACGCTCTGGCAAGCGTTTGAGGCGCACGCGCGACGCACAACCTCGCTCCCCCATTTTGCCACCCCGTTTGACATTTCTGTTGCGACGAGTGTGCCCAACGATGCCATCGATTGCTTCGACTCGACTGCGACGTGCATCACATGGTACGAATTTGACGACGAGACCTATTCTTGCGACCCCATGGTGCGTCTTTCCGGGGGCATGGATTCCATTTCACAGTACACGAGGTTTGGCGACGTCACAGACCGACAGTTTTTGTCGCCGACTGAAATTCTCTACCAGGCGCGCAAGTCGGGCGTGGCAAACCCCCCGCCGAGCCCACCGCCGCCGCAGACAAAGCCGCCGCCGCCGCCGTCGCCGCCGCCGATGCCAACCTGCTTGGTGCGTCACCTGCCGCAAGCCAACTTTGACCCCACCCCAACCGACCCGAACGATGACGAAATTCAATGCGACAAGGGCGACGCCACCGCCGGCCTGCTGCCGTCGGGTCGCTGCTACGCGTGCTACCGGTGGTGGAATTTTCCATACCTCACCGACTTTAACACTCTGGGTCGCGCTGAAGACGTGGGAGGCTCCGTGGTTCCCGGCTCTTTTAACGGCTACGTCTGGAACCCGAACGAGCTGGCGACGCATTTTGTGCCATCGCAGCCCTACACCTTGGATTGGCCCCCGATTGCATCGCACCAGGACGTGTACGAGATCGACCCCGAGTGCGGCACCGACGGAATCCAAGTGGCGTCGCGCCACGTCCGCGTTGGAGAGTACAAGATGTACAATCTTAACGGGCTCTCGCAGCGAAAGCGCGAGCGGGAATCCCCGACTGGCGCGCCGTACCCAATGTGCGAGGACGCTGCGCCGTACGAGTGCTGCCTTTCCGATCACGTATTCTTTGTCAACCGTCTCAACGTACACGACGCGGGTACAACGGGCTGCCAACAGCACTGCGCGGTGGCACACATGCGAGGAGGCAGCGACCTCTCCTGTCTGCCCCGCCATGCAGAGTGCCAAGATGACCAGTACAATCACCTAGAGACGTCCGACGAGGATCAGCCGGTCAACACCCTTTGCATGTGCTCGGCGCGGAGTGCTGACTTTGAAGTGTTCCCGCCGTTTCCTCCTCCGCCGCCGCCATTCCCGGCGTCGCCGCCACATGTTGGAGATTTCCCGCCGCCACCGCCGTTGCCGCCGTTTCCGCCACTGATTTCAACGTGTTCAGGCTGTTCCACATGTGGCGGTTCGTGTCCAGATGACACATTTCTGACTTGCAACGCGTGCTGGCGACCCGATGCTGGTGAGATTCTCTGTCCAAAGCCCATTGCCATTCGCTCGTCGGCGACAACGTCGTCGTCTACGGCGGAGGCGCGTCAGGGGCACAAGGACTATGGTTTGGCGCTCTCGTGGTTGGATCGCGGCGTTGGGACGGTGCTGTGGGCCTTGCAAAGACGCGGCGTTGCATATCGTACGCTGACTGTCTTCACCTCCGATCACGGCTCGGTTGACAAGGGCCACTGCTTTAGCCGCGGGACGCAGGCGCCGCTCCTCATGCAATGGCCCGCGTTTATCAAGCCGGGTGG